>Ga0307512_10000034_pt1 | contig 138214 bp, 119 predicted proteins | sample 14_EM_MG_FD_200267 | JGI IMG/M metagenome (GOLD analysis project Ga0307512, IMG submission 200267) | Populus trichocarpa ectomycorrhiza microbial communities from riparian zone in the Pacific Northwest, United States - 14_EM | ecosystem: Host-associated > Plants > Roots > Unclassified... | reverse complement strand
AGGCCACAGTCCAAAAAGAAATGTTGCGGGGAGTGGAGATTTCTGGGCATAAACATGTGATGGCTGCAATGAAAAGACACCCAGTGATGCTTCAGGAAAATCGACTGGATGGCTGCCTTCCATGCCAAAATGGCACAGCACAGAATCCCCAGACACTCTGGAGGCACGAACGCACAGGTGCACCTCAACCAGAGCGACTCAGACAGCCGACACCAAATCCAATGTCTCATCCACCCAGAACGCCACCTGTGCCACCCAGTGACAATGAGGGAGCTCAAACTTCCGAAATCGAAGGTGTTCCACTCAGATATGTGTATATACATACTCCTCATCCCAGCGCTCAATTTTTCAATTTTGATGCATATGCCAAGGATTGCAAGTGTGATAAAGATTGTAATCCAGATTTGCTGACTGATGAAGGAACATCCACTGGTTAGTACACTATCTGCCGCGTGGTAATGCAGCTGACATCCATTTTGGAGACGACAGCTGCCTATTGAGCTATCCTGCCTGTGAAGATGAGCATTGATGGAATGGAACGGGATATTTGAGTGCATCATTATCTACAATTAGCACACACTTTAAAGTACATTTTAAAGGATATATTTATATGTATTATTAAAGAACAATGTAGTGATGAAGGAGAAAGTACATGCAGACAGTACAAAGGCTGCCAAAACACCATTGATGATATACTATGCTAAATTAAATGATAACATATTGTGGATACACTCATGGCAAAATGAGCATCAACGGAGCGTCATTGAGTTTTGGTCTTGGATCATTGGTACTCTGGGTAGCAATTCGTTGCAGCCATTCATAAATGCAGTGAGGGCTGGCTTTATAGGGAAAAGAGAGCGCCACAGGCTCCCTGCCCCATTCTTCAAATGAAAATTAGGGGAGGGTCAACGAATTCTAGTCTTGTAAGTCACGTAATGGGAAGAGATTTGGTCGTTACGATACATAATCAGAGTATTGGCCGCCTTTCTAGGGACAAGATATAGCGACATGCTCCCTGCCCCATCCGGAAAATGAGCATCAATGGAGCATCAACGATTTTTGGCCTTTCATCATGGGTAAACAAAGCACAATGCGTTGGTCATTGTCTATATACAATGTTTTAACCATTTTTCTAGGCTACAACGCTCATGAACTCTCAGTTGCAGCATTATAAATGGAATAAGTTGTTACTATCCAGGAGGCTGTGGCGGGAATGTCACTTGCTGATCCACCTAGAGAGGCTGCCTATTCCTCCTTAATTGAGGTCTGCGATCATGCGCCACTTAGATTACCCATGTTGTGAGACCTTAAATCCTTGATGCTCAGTTGACGCTCATCTTCAAGATGGGGCAGGGAGTGTGTCGCTCTCTCCTCTGCCTTTAAAGGCGGCCAATACCTCAGTTATGACTATCTGCAACCATTCACCACTAAGAGTACCCAAGATGCAAGACATGAAATCATTGACGCTCCATTGAAGCTCATTTCCAGGAAGGAGCACGGAGTGTGTCTCTCCATTGTATGATTATCAAGGTGGCCAGTACATCCAAAAAGAACAATGACATACCATCATTAATATTTTACGATTTACAGTTGGACATCTGAATGTGACCATAAATAGACAAACCCATCATGCGGCACAGGAGATTGGACCCGACGGGTCTAGCCTAACACAGCGCAACCCACGGCTTGATCGGAACCGGTCCTGGATTGTACCACCACCATGCAGCGGGTTGGGTGTTTCACAGGTCTGGAACCAGACCAAAACGTGTTTCCTGTCCAAACCCGGCTGGCTGGCAGGTTTCCCAGACCTGTTGCTAACACTACTCTAATGGTGTTAATGAAATCATGGAAGTTGGCAAACAGCCTACTAGGATACATATTGTATCCATTGAAGCAATATTTGTACTAGCACAACGGGAGTGAGAGGATGTTGCATCAGACAGAATCGATAGTTCATGGCTTGTAAATAATCATGTGGATTTATATACCTACTGGACTGTATATTAATTAGAATGCCAGAATCAAGGTGGGCAAAAGGAAAACAGTTTCTCAAATGGTAGTATATTTGATACAGTCATCAGTAAATATAATGCAGGAGATAATGGCTCCTTGATCATGGCACACCAGAATAGTCTTGGGGACACAGTCAATAGTTCCAACAGCTCCAAAATTTGAACTACCTAATGGTTCAATTTTGTACCAATCTGAAGTCAACTATGGACTCTTCAGAATATTCTGGTATTTGGGTCCACCACTCCAGAGACATTGAAGAGTACCTGAAACTATTTCTCAGAGCACTTGAGGACTGTTTCATTTGCATTCAGCCTTTCTGGTATCATCTGGATGCATTTGGAAAGATCAGTGTGGCTATTCAGAGTGGCTCAGTTCTTCAGTTTTGATTTCCAAACAATTCTACATTTTGCTGATGTAAGACGATTCTGGATCGTCTTGATCTGACTGCAACATGTCTCTGTTTACTGTCAGCTTCTTTGAATGGTTCTCACAAGAACACAGAGCACAGGTAATCATTAACGTCATGATATTTCATCAACTCAGTTGGCCAAGCAGAACCCCCATTTGGGCATCTTCTCAGTGTGTGTGGAGAATTGTCACTCTGTTATCACAGCCACCGGGACCTGTATACAATAATCATGTATGCGGAACTCTGTTTTGCCCCAGCTGGCTGATCTTAGTAAATGCCTGGTGCTGTTCATTCGATCCCCAGAACTTCTGTTTGATTACTGTGTGGTTTATCGCTGTAAGATAAAGGCCTGACCCACCTACTATGGGTGTAGTTACAAATACAGAAGGATATGGTGTATCCTGGCATTTAAGCTACATTTCTGTGTGAATTGATCATTGCCCATTTCCACATATATGTGGATTATATCAATATGATCTGCAAAATGCTTTGCTAACTACTAAGTCTAATGGTGAACCAGCACTGGAACACAATACCAGAAAGCCACCTTGTGTGGAGGAGGTGTACAGTAGAGTGCATTATCATACCTTTCGCTTCCATCAACAAGTACCTTAGGTGTAACTTTGTCTTTTTCAAGTTCAAGATACTCTGCTGGATGATTGTTCACAATTTGCGCCAATGATTTGCAAAGCCATTAAACAGTCAGAGAATACTCTGAAGTATCGAGTGGCCATTCATTGTACCAGTATTCCATAACAATATTTGCATTCCTCACTTAGTCCAAAACCTAATGAACATCATGCTAGTCAGCATTATTCAACAATCTGTGCTGCTGAAGGACCTCACATTGGGTATCTTGCCTCAAGCTGCTACCATTTGGCTTAGTCTTCCTGAATCATCTCAAGATCACACAGATGTGCATTCTACTTCAGAATTCCAACTAGTGGTTTTCTAGTCACATGTTTTACTTCTGCCAACCTCTTTACAGTCAAAGGCTTTGCAATTTGTATCATTCATTGCACCATATTCTTTTGAGCTTCATTGTCTTCAGTCTGGCTAACATGCATCAAACTCTTCACTGCAGAACACTATTCAACTGCACTATGCTTCGACATCATAGTAATATCATCAGAATCTGCAGGCTCACCTGGAAATAATCATCTCATCAGATATTACCTGTCAAAGAGTGAATTGTTTCCTGCTGTAGCTGTTACGTGAAGGTTGAATGGAATTCAACCATTGATCTGAATTCACCAGCCCACAGTATTAATCATCCGGTATCAACCGGAGTTATCAAATATTCCCAAACTGGAAGATACATTGGAAAGTTGGCCGTTGCTTAATCGCCCTGCTCTGAATTGTATCATATTATAAGATGCAATGTGGATAGACCATTGCCACCCTAGTTTGTTGATACATGTGTTTACATACCCATTTGTGTAATCCGGATTTTCTGCATCAATTGCATCTACAAGTGTGTACCAGGTCTCTGCTGTCCATCCATCTATGACAATCTTAAATGTATCTCGCACAGCAGCAAATGTAACCATCAGGATTGCTTCAAGTGCTGAAGTAAGAGTTGGATGACACAGAGATGGAGTAGTCTGGTTGTCTGACACGTAGTGGTGACCTGTAATCAGTGTCTGCATTGGATACGACTCTCATGCATCGCTGATATTATCTGGATTGCTGTCCTGAGCTATATTCACTCATTCATCAAGGGTATTCCCCCACAACATTGTTAGGAGCAACTCCACAATAATTTTCTCAGTGAGCAATTTGTATACTATAGCCATTGCTCCTCAGGTATATCTCTAGCGAAACCCCATTTCATCTACCACCAGTGCTCCTGGCAAATTCGAATCCCAACCCAATTGGCTCACTATGAATTATGTTGTCGGAATCTGGATAGCCTGAAACATAGTTCCCGGTAGAGTTCTAATTGAATGATTCTTACCAGAAACTCTCTATTTTATCGATTGGCTTATTGACTGGGCATTCAGCCACATCCCAAGCACTTGGAGATACTGATGGTCAAATTGATTATTCAACATGTTGAGAGCAGTGCTCAATAATGAGCCATTATTGTCTGGGTTGCCAATCTCCTTACGATCCACTTCCTCTTCAATGTCCCTTGCACTTTGGTCTGTCTTCTTATCCTCCTCAAGGATCTTGTTCACTTGCTCTTAGGAATATTGACATGATGGGCACATATTCAGGTGCTGCTGCAATTCATAACAATGATATTAATTTCACAAAAAGCATTGAAATGAATAGATAGGTGTGGAATATAATAAATTCTATACTTTCGATCAGTACTTACATTACTACTATTACCAATCACTTGCCCACTATCCTTCTTGCCCCTATCCAACCTTGCTTTGACATTGCTTCAAAAATATCTTGACATACTGTTACCAATTGCTTTCAATATTATCAAATGTCTCCCATGGCACTCAGATCTTGAATATTGTCCAACCAATCATCAATCCAGTCTGCCAGTACAGGGGTCCATCTTGAAGCTGGTTCACATGGCGCTACACTCAAATAATTCCCCAAAGTTATTTCTCTGCGAAGTCAGCCTCCCACATGTTCTTCCTCTTATCGAAGGCACTGTGGTTGGGCTATCCATTCCTTGTGGCAAAATTCTTTATGGAGATTTCACTGTACTTTATGCTGATTATGGTGTTGCATTCTACACCATACAGGTCTGATGAATGATCGCTCTCATTGTCTGCATCATATTTGTAATAGGATAGCTCCATTCATAGGGGCAAGTCCACAATCGCTGCATCATTCCTCTTCTGCCGTTCAGCCACTGGCTGTAATCATCTTATTGGGAGGATGAGGGTGCATCTCCTAGGTGTGCTGAAATGTGGTCCTTGAGAAGTAGAGCTGAAAGATGCTGGCCACTTAACTCAATTGTTTCCAGTCTGTGCTGGAGCCACTGGAGGTGCACCAGCAGATGACAGCCATTGTCCTGTGAACTGTGGACTGAGGAACATTTGAGTCCCACCATAACCATTTTGGGGAATTTTGTAACCTTGTCAGGTGGCCCATAACTGGAATATACATGAATTACACTGGTGCTGCAGTGGGATCTAGATATTTTGTTGAAGAGCGAATGGTAGTAGGACTGGGGAGCACGTGGCAATGGTTCCTACAAAGGAGAGTAATTATAACCAGACAGTAGATGAAATTGATTGGCGTGCTTTCCAAATAGACTGTCATTGCTACAGTCATTTCGGAAAGTATTATTTGATGATTCCAAACTGTTGTCAGGGCATTGATGTGAGCTCGATTGGCCAGCCAGCAGGGGCATATTGACTGTTATGAGTGCAAATCATTTTGGTGACATGCTCTGTGAACAAATGACATTGGTAAATTGAGACTGATGCAATATCCAGTTCTGAATCAATCAGATGAATTGTTGAATATATTGCATGATGCAGTGACATTCTGCAGAATGAAGGCTTCTTATATCCCAATATATTGTCATAAACTATGCTGTTTCACTGCACCTTTAATTCATAATACTGGCTGAGGAAATCAAATCATCATTGTACATCTCAGATTCTTTATTGTGTCCTTGAATTGGTAAACTAGGATCTTGGATAGAAGCTCACCCTTATATTGTTCATGACTGTCAAGGTCATAGCAGTGCTGTGATATCATGTTTCCTGATTTCCAATAAGAACTAAATGAACTTTCAACCTTAGCATGAGGACAGATTGTACATACTCAATGTGTGTGTATAACCTTCGACTTCATTGCATTAAAGGCCTGCCAATGGCACAGCATTAGTAATTGCTTCCAACTAAGCTCCTTCTGGATCCTTTGTTCTATTCCTAAGAATTCACCCACCAGTTAAGGATCTCTACTGAAGGAAATATCCTACAACCCAATCAGTTGTTTAAAATCACTTAATGGGTACTCTGCTATATTTGATACTCTCCTATTCTTTGTATAAAGATAATCTATCTTCATGATCAGCTTCTTGGAGGCCCAAGTTTAGGTATAACTCATAATACTGCAATGACTTAGGCTGAAGTGGTAATCATAGCAGCACTTGATCAAGTACATAACAGTTGATTGCAGTTGATGACAAATTGAGTCTTCTCATATCTGCTGACAATTGGCAGCAGATGATGTGGATGAGTATTGTGTGAAATACGATATATATATTCTAGTTTATGAAGAAAACTGATTATAAGGTAACTTTGTTATACCTCTCCCCTCCATTTGGCTGTGTGCCATGCCACTGTGCAACTGATATGCTAATCGGTATTTGCTTCCTTTCAAATAATTATTCCTGAGGCAATTATCCAGCAGCAATCCATCCCCCTCTGAAGTATCATGCATCAGCAAAATGTATTTTAGTCTCTGGAAGCCTCCAGGAGTGTCTGAGATGATGTGGAGTGTAAACTTGAATGGGTCGATTTCAGGAAAGTATCAGACCCTAGGAGGGCATTCCGGCCGGCCTTCGGAGTAACTGGGATCTCTGATGACTGCTACAGGAGTGCCATGGGAGTGATTGTGATAGGTTTGAGAACATCTCGGAGCTCCGGAGAGAACATTGGGAGCACCTGGGATTGCCGGCGATAATCCTGGGAGTGCCGACAATAAGTCTGGGAGCGCTGATGACAAGTCTGGGAGCGCCGATGACAAGTCTGGGAGCGCCGACAAAAAGCCTGGGAGCACCTGGGAGCGCCAGCGACAAGCCTGGGAGCACCTCGAATCACTGTAAAGCAGTCTGGGAAAAACAACATCTTCTTTGGGAACGTTGCTGGTGAGCCTGGAAATCATAGCTACTACTTATCGTTCAAAGATGTATAAAACTCATGTATTCAGTTTGTATTCTCATCTATCTATCTATATAGCTACCCATCAACACACGGTATATCTGTACTGACTGCAGGCAGTGCTTGAGAGCGTTGTGAGGTGCGCCTGAAAATGATGGTCGAGTGAACCCAGATATACACTGCGATGCCGTGATCGAGTGAGTTTGGCGATGCACTTCGAGGCGGTAATCGAGAGTATGTGGTGATACACTTCGAGGCCGTGATCGAGTGAACTTGGAGATGCACTCCAAGATCGTGATCAAGCGAGTTTGGAGATGCACTTGGAGGCCATGCTCGGGCAAACTTGGAGGGCGTAATCGAGCGAGTTTGGAGATACACTTAGAGGCCGTGATCAAGCGAATTAGGAGATGCACTTGGAGGCCATGATTGAGCGACATTGGACGAGTACTTGTAGGCGGACAATGGACGGCGCGCCGGGTGCTCAGACTCTATTCATCAGTTAGTTAACTCGTAACCGTGGGAATGTGACAATGTGACTATACATTTGAGCTCTCATGGAGACCTGGCTGACGGCGGTCGATCGTGTTGGGAGGTACGCCGGAAGCTAAAGCTACATTCAGGGGTCAACTCGTAATCGTGAGAATGAAGGGAAGACAAACAATGTTGGGTGTATGCTGTACTCAGTGTATGCTGTACTTGGTGTCAACTCATGATCATCGCATGGAGAGATAGAGAGGGATGACTGAACTTTGTATTCGGCGATGATGGTTGAGTTGTGGACAAGAACGAGAGCGACGGGGGATGAAGATGAGAATGATGTGGAGGATACGAGCGGATACGAGAAATCATGGGTAAGACTTGCCTGATCGGGGTAGGAAGACATCGTATCGGTGATATTTCACACCGGATTGGGACTCATACCTGCTGTATTGGGGATGGTAAATTGACTCGCACACAAAATTCTCTTAAGTCCCAGTTTCTCATGATGATTTCCCCCATCTCCTCGCATCTCTCTCTATCTCGTCCTCAACTCTACCATCACCTAAGAACACGACATTAAGTCATCCCTCTCTATTTCTCCATGCAATGTTCAAGAGTTAACACCGAGTACAGCATGCACCGAGGTCAGCATACACCGAGGTCAGCATACACCGAGAAACAGCATATGCCGACTACAGCATACACCGAGTACCACATACACTGAGTACTGCATACACCGCATACTGCATCATCCCAAGATCGACTGTCTCCGGCTCCCAGCCAGGCTCTCATTTCTTGGCAGACCATGTTGTACTCAATTCTCTACATTCCCACAACTACGAGTTAACCAATGAATAGAGTCTCAGCTCCCGTCTCGCCTCCCTCCCAAACTACTGCCTCCAGATTGACCGCCTCCAAGTACTCCTCCAAACTCGCTCGATGACAGCCTCCAAGTTCGCACTCTCATGGCCTCCAAGTGCATATCTCCAAACTCACTCGATCACGGCCTGCAAGTGCATCTCCAAACTCACTCGATTACGGCCTCCAAGTTTCCACGATTATGCCCTCCAAGTGCATCTCCTAACTCGCTCGATTACGGCCTCCAAGTTCACACTCTCATAGCGTCCAAGTGCATATCTCCAAACTCGTATGATTACGGCGTCCAAGTCTGCACGATTATGGCCTCGGAGTGCATCTCTAAGTTCACTCAATCACGCTGTGGTAAAATGGTGGAGCTAGAAGGCAGGCAGCCCATCATCAACACTCCGCTGCACCTCACATAGCATCCGAAGAGAATTCATGAGAAAGAGCGGTTCTGGCTCGAGGAGTGTAGGAAGAGGGTGAGAGGATATGAAGGGATACCCGGCCATGATGAACCACACAAATTGTGTGGATCTATGAAAGCTCAGCAAAGGTGAGACCAAGAGCAGGGAAAGAAAGCGTGTGTATTTCGTATAATGAGATGATGTCTATCTACCCCAGGGTCTCCCAGATATATACTCTCTGTCGCTGAGGCCATCTCCGTCATCCCTGTATCTTCATATCTATATATATAGAGAGACTTAGATGATACATGCCATATTATGACATAGAGCATCTTGTGACTGTAACAAAGACGAATATGATAAACGAAATGCCTTGCGGTTGTGGAACCCTAAGGACCACTGGTGTGAGATTATGGAACCAAGTCTCCCGCAGAGCTTGCGCAGAGGTCTCAGCTGCTCTCGAAGTCTCCTGCAGACCAGCGCAGAGGTCTCAGCAGCTCCAAAATTTGACTATCCTAGATGGAGCATCTGGAAGTACTTAGAAGCACTGGTGAGGGCTACCGGACTGTCTGGGAGGTTTGCGTGTGGCTTCCGGACCGATTTACATTTTGCTGATGTGGAGTGTTTTCTCTATATATATACTAACCATTTATAGAATACGGTTAACATTGGCTTGGGACATGCTATATACAATATGTTCAAAAAGCAAGCATTCATTGACAATCGACTGGAGGATCACCATTCACAACATGACTCAATATTGATAAATGACCGGTATTTACTCAATCACTTTTTCCCACTTGTTGGTTAGAATCCAGCCAGGCCATCATGGTGTGACTTCACTAATTGCATGTGAATCGCCATCAATGAGATATTCAACTAACAATCTACCTGTATGTGATATGCCACATGCCCAACACCCTAAAGATACTTCCAATCAAGAAACCACAGACCTTCTGAAGCCTAATCAGATGTGCACCCCTAGTTCAACACTGGCAATGGGTTACAGGGAGGTAGTTGTAGAGGATAGTAATGGTGGGGCAGTGTATCATAAAGCAACTGAATTATACAACAAGTACCACAAGTACTCAGAACTGTGAAATCGATGATGTCAATTTCATTCTGCATACAACTTTAGACAGGTAGAATAGTTTGTCCATGGAACAACAGTGAGGTTTGATCCACATCTGCGGTGTGGACTGGACAACTTCAAAATTGAATTCTTCATATTTGGCTGGACCAAGTGAAAGCTCCCAACTGAAGTCAATTTTGGATTGACCACTGATAGGTGGCTTGAGGTAGATGCATGTATCTTTCGAAAATTATAGTTCCAGGATATTATTGATTGTGTACAGTTTCACTTACCACATTTCGTGTATGAAACATATCTTGAATATGAACCAGTGTACATGGCTGACACGGAGAATCATTGAGTATACAGTGAGTCGAACATGGACAATTGGTGGTGGGATATGCAGAATTCATCTCCTGCCAGAGCAATGATTAGACCAGTTGATTTTGAAACCAATAAAACTCACCTAACCAATTTTCAGATGACTTGTATACCAGGCTTCAGCATCTTCCAATTGTTAATATTTGAAAAGATAAACACTGGTCACCTAAAAAGCCTGTCTGGATGTTAATTAGTTTCATGCCATTGCTTCTGAAAGTTGCCAAACACACTGATGAAGCAGAGCAAAATGCCTCTGGTCCTGTGCATACTGCACTTAGAAATCTTGATACAACTTGTTCCAGGTTGAAATGGAACTGTGCTGATGGATTTCAGAGACCATATAATCTTCCACTGGGTGGCTGGGTCAGGGATTATCCGGAACAAGTGATTGTTACTTATATCACATATTGCTTATATCTGATGTATAATGAGCTAAATGGTGGGCTAAAACTCCATTCAATTTTTCAATTACTTGTTCGCCCAAGAAATCAGCACTCTAATTTGGAGCAGGTGGAGGAAACCAATATGGAGACTCTGCACACTCTTGGTGTTTACCCAATTCACAGTCAGTTTTGACAATACCCTCCATACACTGTCTATTGGCTTTGATAGCCAGACAAATTGCATCAACTCCTCCTTCAATTAGTTCAATGCTTATAATATTTGCTGCTCAAATACCCAAATGCTAGATCAGTAAAGGATCCATTTTACAATTGATTTACATCAGTACTACCACCTCCATGTGTACAGTGATTCCTAAACTATTACATTGATTTGACATTAGCTCCAGCGAATTGAATGATAGCGACTGCATACTAAGAAAACTAGTGGTGACCTGTTCTATAACTCTTGACAGCTCCAATGTTACCCGGAAAACTGTGGCTGAAACAGCCTCTGATGAAATTCCAATTGGAGTAGTATGGGCATTCTGTGAATTCACTCTATCTGTTTACCAACAACACCACTCAGCTCAATCACTGAAAGTACTACACATTGCACTAATGCAATTTTACCAGACCGAGTTGCTTTCAAGAACACACAATGTCACTGTCTACAAATACCAGAGTCAGCAAACAGTCGGCAAGAAAAGCCCATCAATTTCAAGTACAAAAGATTCATAAATCTCATACTGTTTTGGAGGTCCATGTGTATGGGGCTGAAAAGGTTACTCCAACAAAATGGAGGTAATTTTGGGTGCACCTGGATAGAGCACAATAAATACCAACCAAACAGTCAGATGCCAGTTGACAGAATTCAACCAAGTGATTGGAGCCCAATATCCATCAGGTGACACCAGCTGAATACAATCTTGTGTATAAATTATTCTGTCTTCATAAATACCAACTATTGCCAGATGTGAGTAGTCAAGTATCTAATCCCTGAAAGAGATCTGGCCGAAAATGTGTACAAATGACAACTTCAGCAGAACAAGCTGTGTACTGGGCAGCAAATATGACCCCTAACAAGTATGTAGAATATCTGGTCGATCTATGAGATGCTGATACATGAGCCACCACCTGGAGTGTTCCTGATAATAACTATGACACAGACAGCATAGAGAGAAAGTTTCATAGTCTCACTCTGAATAAGTGGAAGCTGTTCAAGATGCAATTATTCATCCATTGGACCCAGTTTGAAGCATGGTGGGAGTCAATTGGAGTTCAGAAACTCTGGAGAATCATTCAACTGGACAATATACATTTGGGATGTTCAATGGTGCATCCTGTGAACTCAATGTCACAGTCAATGGTGTAAATCAAATCCGGTAAGAATAGTACCACTCATATTGGTGAACAATACCATATTACCAATGTGAAACAGGCATACCGTGCTAGCAGAACTGTCAATTACATTGGACAGATACTTAAGCATAAGGACTGGTATACCAGTCTTGACTATATGGAGAAGACACTGTAGTATCTTGCCCTTCAAGCCTGGTACAATATTGACTCTGCAAACATTGTTAACTTACTGTCATGTACTGATACACTGCAAAATCCTCCTAGAGCACTGCTTATACATCTCCAAATTGTTATAATGAGCCGTTTTTCTGCTCAGTATTACCAGTGGTCCAATTTTTGAAAGAAATGCCAGTTTGCAGGGTGTCCAGAAGAATTGAATCAATGTTACCTGAAGATTCATTAGTAGAGTTGAGAATTCTCAATATTAAACAGCTATTCATTGCACCATTGGAAGAGAAGTGTGGGACATTGAGTCAGCAGATTGGTGTTCAAATATGGTCAGAATTTACTGCTTGATAGTATACTTAGTACATTTCATAATAAGCTGTTGTACTACCAGCAACCATGTCACTGCCCTACTTCTGTTTAGTGTCTGGGAGATGATTGCATGGTAGAATATACCATTGCCAACAAATGGATCATAACTGAATTTCATACCATTTCCTTCAGATATACCAAAAATGAATACAATGACTTCAATGAAACTTGCTAAGGATGAGCTGTTTCTTTTCTATTATTATATTCTTGCTTCACCCAACCCACTTAGATCCTCCAATTTCAGAAGCACCTGCAGTTCAGAAAAATGGCATTGACTTATTCTATGAGTTTCAAGAAGACTCACAAATAGGTAATATGTCTACACACTTAAGGATATGCAGTGGTATTTTAAACAAAGTACAAAGATCCAGACTGTTGCACTGACTGTGTTGACAGGTTCATCAAGGTTGACAAACTGGCTAACAAGATGCATCTTGCATCTGTCAGACTAATAGTTGGACTGGAACAATTGCGGTGAGAGTACACTGCATCAGATAGAATCAATACTGTATGGTTTGTAAATAATCATGTCAATTGAGATACTTGCTGGACATTATATTAAAGACAATGCATGAATCAAGGTGTTTAGTAGTAGGAGTGAGATAGTTTACCAAATTGCATTATTTTTTATAGATATTATAAAATCACTCCTGGAGATCATTGCACCAGATTCAAGGTGCACTAGAATAGTCTTTCAGTCATGGTCAATACTTCCAATAGTTCAGAAATTTAAACAACCTCATAGCTCAAATTGGTAGCATTCTGACGACAACAATACACTCTTGGAGATATTCTTCTATTTGGTTCCACAATATCCAAACAATTGTGGAGTACCTGAAAGTAGTTTCAGAACAGCTGAGAGCACTGTGCTTTGCATTCAATCAGTCTGGAAGTATCTGGGAGCACCTGCAAGGATCAGTGTGGCTGTTCAGAGTTGCCAAGTTGTACATTTATAAAATTCAAGGTATTTTACATTTTGCGAACGGTCTTATCTATGTGATATTGAGATGGTGTGCAATGTGTTTCTTTGACAGTGAATGTTAAAGGCTGAGAAGTGAATTGGTTGAATTGAGTACATGAAAAGAGGAAGGCATTGTGCATAATTTCGTATGCAGAAATACTGGTGGTAAATAATATCCAGCACATCGATTTAGGTAATTAGTATTGTTTTACCTGTATTAACTATTGACTGAAGCATCTTAGCCTAGATTTGAAGCTGTGTCTTATAGTGCACATGCAACATGTAACTTCCAGATGTGGTATCCCCTGAGCATACAAATCCTGATTTGTAATTGTGTATTATTTTTGATATGTCAATACACTTGAGGTTAAAAGTATTTCAAAAGAAAACTTACAGCATCCTAATTACAGAGATCAATAATAAGTGATGAACCTGCTGCTATATACTATATGGGGGTGCAGCAACTGTAATATCTGAAATACTATACTGATAATCCTGATCCTCAATTGAAAGTTGCCAAGCTTTCTCTTTTATTTTGTACTTTACATGTATCAGGATAGACTATACATTTTCTTTGAATATCTGAACATTTATTAACTTCTTTGCAACTCCACAAGTAGGTTATAGATCAACAGATACATGTTTATCTCAATAAGTCTGTCTTAATGAAAGCTTCTGATGTGATGTAAGTGGAAGTATCTGCAAGTTGTTAATAATAGATTGTTAGCGATTGAGTAATTGTAGTGCTGTAGCCATAGCTAATTACCAAGATGTTGTAAGATGACATGTCATGGCAGTATCTGCATGGCTTGCTTTCTGTGGAATTGATACATTTGACATTCTTGGAACCTTACCCCAGCATCTCTGGTATTTCAGACAGAGTTCAAATAGGGTATCCCAAAGATTTTCTTCATTCTCTAAAGACCTAGTGGCCTCACCTGCGATATTTCTTATCTTACAGAAAATATCCAACTTCTTGGATGCCGCCTATACATTTGTTGAAAGACTTGCTAATGATAAGTAATTTCAAACTTATCTAGCAATAGTGATTTATACAATTGGAATCTTTAATTAACAAGGAACATCACTATCTTTGATATATGTCCTTTTGCCACATATACTTCTGGTTTCTTCAGCACAAGGTAGTTACTAACATGGTAAGTGGTGGTTTCTATTACAAAAAAAAAAATTTGATGGATACTGGACAAGGTAAGCAAAGATTCAGGGATAGAATTATATTTATCAGAGTAGTCATTAAAGGGAACTGGCAAAGACAGTATATATATCTTTCTTAGATCAAGAGATATGCAATTTAAGAGTTAGCTTTAAAGAATCCTCACAGATGGTTTGCAAAGTTTATATTTATTTATGTTCATTTTTATTGATAGATTAGTAGGTGAAGACATATAGCTACACCACAGAAAAGATGATTGTGGCAGAATGCCGCTCAACTAACAATGACATTTCAACTTAGTCATACTTCTAATATTGCAATTGTACAATATCAACTGGAAATGTCTAACTAATACAATTCAAAGTCAATTACGCAAATTTCAAAAACTTGAGATATAAACAAGATTTGGTTACAAACTTGAACCATCTTAACAACCATCTCACATACACACTGTAATACAGAGTTCTGCGGACTATGTAATGACAATTGTCAGTGTATAATATAATATAATAAAAAAATACTTGTATGTCTAGCTTATGCATCTCAGGTGACCGGGTTGGGTATTATTAGCTTATGTATAGGAAATCTACTATTTAAGTTGCATGGATATTAAGGGTCACAAAAGAAAGTTTTCAATATACATGGAAATTATCCAGTTTCTTGCATGCAATTTGAATACAGTTTGTTGAGTATAGCAGATAAATCTTCCAAAGTAGTATAAATATAGATTTGTTGGTGATTTAGTATAGTATTGCATGGTACAGCTGATAATTTCAAGGTTTGCAGTATACCTAGTAAACCTTGCTAGGGGTATTCGGTAGAAATTCTTCGTGTATTGCTGAATTAAGATATTTTGAACAAATCTGGAAGCATATATGTCAGCTGTTAATGAAATGCTGGCACTGTCATTGTTAGTAACAGAATAGTTCACCTGTGGAATAGTTCACAGTCCATGTACAGTATAATTCACATTATTTCAGATAAATACTCTGGTATAGACATTGCACTTTCAGAATGCAGCAATAAATATACCTCCCAAATACATCACATTCTCCATTCAGTAATGTATTGAAACAGAGGGGGTTGGCATCCAAAGAATAGTAGAAACAAACGTACAATGACACTTCAATGGGGAAAAACAAAAGAAATCAATTTCTGCTTTAAGCTAAGTTGGCCAGTCAAAGGAATAATAGTTTATACAAGTTCAAGCTACAGCAAATCTTTAAGCCTATAATCAATTTCAATATCAATTCCCATTTAATTTTGCTTGTAAAATGTAACTATTGTAAAAAATATGTAAATGCTGAGCATTTGAGTAAGATTGCTTTGAGGTGCACTGGACCTTGAGTTTGTATAGGGGATTAAGTGCAAAGCGGATATGGCCTCCTTAAATTTCTTGGATAGTTTGTCACTTAGCAGAACCCCTTTGAAATGTTATCTACTTCCAGCTCCCTGCATTGATGAAAGGATCTAAATCATACTATATATCTTAAAAGGCTGTGGGTAATATATGTTATCTTATTAGACAGAAAAATAGGGAAGATTTCAGTTTGATATTGTTATGAGCAAGGCAAGACAACAGATACTCGACCTTGTATAGATAAGCATCTTATCCATCCCATGTACTTATGGGGTATGGAGAATATTTTCTGTTTGGTTATCTACTTTCTATATTATTACTAGAATAATATTATTAAACAGAAATCAGTAAACAAGAGAAAAATACAAAATGACAGTTCTTCCTGCTTTTGCAACTCTGCATGTAAAAGTATCTCCCACAATACAGCATATGTTAACAGATGAAGCTGGTGCACCGATGCAGCCGATCGAAAGCAGACTCCCTGGAAATGCAGGTTGATGTCCCACGAACCGAGTTCCCTGTGTCAAACTCACCACAGGTCGACCATACGAGAGATTAGTAATGGGGGTGGTCTAGGTGGAGTTTCAATGGCCCTTGTGCCCTCCACCAGGTAGCGGGAAGTGGGAGAAAACGACTTGGCCTGAGTCAGAAGTAGGTGCTGCGTGAGCTGGTTGGCCGTAGCTTAGCCGATGGATGAACAGGAAGTTTCCGATGGTCAGGGGTAAAAAATGTTAATTAAATGCCATGACCACCAGTGGTCGGCCGGCTTATGGTAACTTAGCTGGGCACCCCTTCGGGGTGAATGCAAAATGATTACAAACAAACAAACAGATGAAGCTGGTGACTTATCTTAAACAGATTTAGCTAGATAGTATATAAAGTTCTATGTATGGGCCTCCAAACTTCCAAAACTTTAATGATAAAATATGCACCAACATTGAAGTCTGTAAAAGAACCTGGAAAGTGGCACAGTGGTATAGCGATAGTGCAAATTACTGGCAATGTCTACTCATGATTTATATCCTGAACAGCATAGATTTCAGACATTTGTGGTTCTCCAGGCATATATGTTTTGGCAAATGGACTGCATTTGTTGTGTAATATATTGATGGCAAAGGTACAATTTTCCACAGTGGCAATTCAAATTACTGGATTGTCATAACTAAATGATATGTAGGTTTATGTGTTCTACAGTTTACATTGATTAAGTTTTGACATTATCAAAATCTCCACATGAAACACTAATTACAATATATCTGTTGATTGTGTTAAGTTAATTCAACTGATACAACGTATAAGTATAGTATAATTGCAATGTAATGAAACTCCAGAATACAAATTTACTTAGGATAATATCAATTAATCAAATGCAACCAATACTTCTAATCATTACTTAGTCACAATATAGACAGTAATATCTAGTTGGTTATATTTCTCTAAGCTAATTATCAATCACATGATATATCATTTCAATTGCTAACTTTAGACTATTTTCTATTTAATCAACAGATATCGAGTTCTTATTCTTATATCATAGTGGAGAGTAGACAGTCAGAGGTCAATTTCCTGTTGATGCTTGATCGGCAAAAGTGCAAATCTACAATAGGCTGCGCTATGTGCAGCTCATAGCAAGCTTCCCCAGGACCCCTGCGCTACATGCAGCCTATAGTCATCTATAGTCGATTCATAGAGATGTGCACATGGGCCTATAGCCCTATATACGATTGGCGGCCAGAGATGGACCTATACCGGTCTTTACCACCTGGAGTCTTCTCTGGTATTCCAGTACTGTACACACTATCGCTGCGAGTCCACTCTAAGTTACAGCCCATTGGCACTTGAGACCCTGCTAGAGAGCCTGCTTGGGAGCCTGCTTGAGAGCCTGCTTGAGAGCCTGCTTGAAAGCCTGCTTGAAAGCCTGGTTGATAACCTGCTTGAGAGAGCCACACTTTGGAAGGAGTAGGGTTTTCCACATGAAGCTTTTGGCCGATGGAAAACTCAGAGTTTGTGGATGCTTTGGCTAATGGAAGGCTCTAAGTCTGTGAAAGCTTTGATGCTAACGTTGATGTAGCCAACCTAGTTGTCTAAGTGCTTCTGATACTATGATCACCATCAGCAACACCATCACAATCCCCAACATCACCATCGCCAACATCACCATCGCCAACATCACCATCGCCAACATCACCATCGCCAACATCACCATCGCCAACATCACCATCGCCAACATCACCATCGCCAACATCACCATCGCCAACATCACCATCGCCAATATCACCTTCACCAACATCACCATTGCCTTCATCACCATTGCCATTAGCCCCGGACCGAATGCACACACATCCACCCACAATCGTTTGGATGCGGGCACCAGAGTCCACTGGAAAATCTGAGTCGGAGATCTGCTCTGCCCAAGATCCAATTGTCTAACTTTCCTGCCGAACCTAAGGCTGCAATTGTCAACACCATGACTGTGATGTATCATGAGATCTCATCACAGTGGGCACACTAAAGTTAAGGTTCCGACTGTAATATCGACCGACGTCATGATTTCTGCCACCATATGCCTCCCGCCACCAGCCTCCCAGTGCCTGGCATCTGCAACTCAGCAAGTCTCTGCATCAAGCGCCCAGGAGCATACATCGGAGCATGGAGTCAAGTGAGATTGGGAGTGTACTTGAAAGCGTACTCGGGAGTGTGCTTGAGTGCGTCTTGTGACCTTACTGGGAGCACACAGTGAAGCACGCTGGGAATGTGCCATCGAGTGCAATTGAGACCGTCCTTGGGAGTATGCCAGGGAGTGTGCTTGAGGACGTACTCAGAGGTGTACTTGGAAGCATACTCGGAGTGTACATCGGAGTGTCTTGAGAGCTTACTTGAGAGCGTTCAGTCAAGCAGGCTGGGGGTGTGGCATGGAGTGCAATAGGGAGCATCCTTGAGAGCATGCCCAGGTGTGCACTTGGGAACGTACTTGGAGGTGTCCTTGGGAGCGTACTGGGAGTGTACTTGGGAGTGTCTTGAGAGCTTGCTTGGGAGTGTAAGTCAAGCAGGCTGGGAGTGTACAATCGAGTGCAATCAGGAGTGTAATTCAGAGCATACTTGGGAGCGTGCAATGGAGTGCATTTGGCAGTTGTATTGAATGCAGCATGATATATAGTATCAAGCGCCCATAATCCCATGCGTATCATAGTAATCGAGTCAACTCGCAGGTCCATAGGACGTCATAGTGCCACATGTCAAATATGCTATGGATTACCAGCCCAACAACTGCTTCTCTATGAGTTACGCATTGCGTAATGTCATTTTTCCCGGTGTTGACTTCTTCATTTATATTCACCCTCACCTATTCAGCCAATCATACAGACTATATCTTATTGCGTTATCAGGGCTTACAAGTTCTCACGATGTGCAAACTTGAACAAAACAACTTTCTTTTTCAAAACAGATATTTCTAGTATACTGTAGATTGGCAGTTAACATTACTCATAGCATTATGGGCTTTGATTGCATCAGCTTTAACTATGTCACTTGATGTATAAAAATATACTCTTGTCTGATGAAATCAACTGTCTAACACATTTCCTTTATCTCTTCTGTTACACCAACCACTTACTCATGTTGCCGAAAAGTCAACGTTTCATGTGACATCGAGGTTAGGTTTGCTGACCGAACTTTGCTGGGGCAGCAAGCAGTAGGCAAGAGGGCGGCTAGTTCAGCAACAGCACCACAAGAATGAAGATATCTCAACAACCACACATTATATGAAAGAGAGAATGATAGAGCAAGTATATAAGACCCATATGAATACCCCTAAGGCATTGAAAAAAAACCTGACACAAAACACACACTCCCAAGTCCCCAAATTCTAACATTTTGCACTGACAACCCATTGAAACTGTTCTGACCATGGAATTGAAGAACCAACTTGCAGTTATTATTGAAGTCAGTACACTGTAGGTCAATCACCTCTTGAAAGAAAGTCTCCCAGGTATGGCAAAGGGTCTCCTGATGTATGGTTAGTATTCTATAATCACAGTCCAAATATCTGTGGGGAATATACCTTTGCCTGTGTGACAGTCTCCATACTAGCACCTACAAAGCGGTAGATGGAGATCACATCCTTCATGGGATCCCAACGCTGCTTGATTTTGTTGAGATCCAGTGAGTTGGATGGCCAGTTGATGGTAACTAGGCCAAGCTCTTTCCTCTGATCACAGTCGACTCTTGCTGTCGTTTGGTGGCATGGTGCGTTATCCTCTACAAGATAGACAGTTTCAAAGCAGGTGGCAACTTTAATCTCCTCAACAAAGGGGTAGAGAATCCCCTCACAGATCGTCATTTTGGGAGTTAGCATTTGAATGACGATGGTCAGTCTAAGAGTGAACTACCTGGTGCCGATAGACAGACCAGTTGACCTCACCGCATGTAATGGTATTGGGAACAGGACGTTCCTTCAGAAGTTGCTCAGCTTTTCTCTTCCATTTCTTATTTCTACCAGTGCAATTTTCGTTCATATTACACAATTCAATATTTGCATTTGTGTCTTGAAGAATGCGAAATTCGTCTGTTCCAGGATGATGTGCAGCATCTTGCCATCGTTGAGTATGCTCTTTAAGAATCTCATTTGCCTGTTGAATAACCTCACATTGATCTTCAGGACTGAGAATATCATCAGGTGTATAGATATGTAATTGGGATTTGAATCCTTTTGCTATAGCAGCCCATACGATAACTCGATTTGTACCATTGTGTGTGTCCTTCTTGTCCACGTGCAAATATGGATTACTGCCATGCTTTCAAGATTGATTCTTCTTCCAATGAGTAGAATTGAATTCAACCCACATTTCATCACTGAAGATAATCGCATGTTGCGGAAGCTGTAACCCTTCTTCAGCAAGCCGTATATGGTCTGCTTGCTGAACTGTAGCAAGTGGTGAGTTTTCCCTTGGTTTGCGTCGGAAACTGCTGTGATGGTTGTGCATATCATGTTGAATTGTAGAACGTGCACCGGCAATACCGAGGGGGTTTGCAAGATCTGGACATGGCATATCCCAATGCTCTTGATCCTTGATAGCCATCGCTTCTAGTAGCTGTGAGGTTGTGGAACCGTTTGGAATAACCTGCGGCTGTCCTTGTCGTTTTGCATCTTGTAGTGCACCGAGCATATTGTCCAAGGTCATTCTATCCTCCCTAATTCCCTCTGCCATTAGCATTCCTTCATGCTCACCAATTGCTTCCCTTCCTTGCAACTTGACTTTTTGAATCATACTGTTCACTGTACTGGGAGGATGTGCGAATGTTACTGCTACTTCCACCAGGGTCTGCCAGCCATTTCCTTTTTGATCCTTTCCATTTCCTTTACGATACCACCAATACCCGATCATGGCTGCCCTCCTCAGAAGCGGCACCTCTCCATGGCTGATTGGCTTTCACTTTTGCTGTAGTGGCTCTGGATTCATTGTTGCTGGAATGGCATTGTTGTGACCACTGTTAAGCTCTCGCAACGTGCCTAAATGCTCCAGCAATCTTTGGTTGGCAAACCTAACCTTGATGCCACGTGAAACAGGGACTTTTCTGTGACATGAGTATATTGACAAACTATATCTCACTTTAATCCTACATTTCCCTAATATGCAATCCAGATTGCAAAAACCAATATGTTGAAATATGATACATTCAATTGTGATAATAACATATATCTATGGTAAAATATCTGGAAACTATTGTATTGTCATCTTTGAAATATGCTTCAATTGTTGGTAAACGAACAAAGATATATGTGAATTTAGGTTTCTTTGTTTGTCTGAAAATGTAAGTTGTAATCATTGTTGCCATCCAACTGCACATTTTCACTATGATTAAAGAGCTACTCTTTAAAGTTCTCAAAAGACTTCAGAATAGGTGAAATTTTTTAAATTATTATGATTGGTTAACTCGGGAGGCTATTCAGAACTTTTAAACTATTGGTGGAGATTATGTATCCAGTTATCACAGTCAACAGAATGTGTTTATAGAAGCCATATATCAAGAGTTTATTTTGCTCTAGCTGGACCAGCTATATTAATATCAGGTACTACTTATTCGTTCCTCAGATCTTGCGACTTGGTACCACATTGTTCACCAGTGGTAGGTTAATCCCAGCATCACCAACCTTTGATTCGATTATAATCACACACATAATTATTCTATAATAGAATTTAAGTTGCATTTTTGTCCAACAATCAAAATTCACAACCTGGCATGAGTTGGATACATTTACATGTACCGTAACATACTTTGCTGGCCACCTCTTCAAATGGAGCAGCTGCCCGGGACGAAAACAGAGAATTAATATTTCTGGAACAATATATGAAGGGATATGTTTTAAATCCATCCTGGTGTTATGGACAGTCTTGCTTGAAATCTCTTCTTGATTAGATTCTAGATATACTGCTGCTCTGTTGACTGCCATCACCCGAAACAATTCTCTCAATTAGTTGAAAATTTGCATATTAACCAAACCATTCTCAGACCATTTATTTACCCAGCTTTCAGTAAAATCACTGCAATCATTCTTATTTTCAAAAAGTGATAAACCGCATACAGGGTCCAATCTGTAATCCCTACACACTTCTAAAGCACCATATAATGTGTATCTTTCAATAAAATACTTTGGCATGTGCTGTCCTTCTTCGGTCCATTCAAGATATGACACAGATATCTCACTATTGCCGGCTCCTATTTATTAGCGCCGGCTGACATTATCGTCCGGATGTGTTTCAGGGACACCGAGAGGTAAGATGACGCCAACCTGCAGCATGCATCCCATCCAATCCCTATCGAAACGTTCACTAATGTAAAGTTGTACGTACAAGGTTTTTCATGTCCTTTCCTTACTGGCATAAGGTTGTACTGAGACGCCCCACACAGAAATTTTCATTTCACACAAGGGGGCGTTAGTAGAAGCGGAGTGAAAATTTTTCTTTGTTGAAGAGCAAGGATGAGAAAGGGGTTTCCAACGAGGTAAAATGTAGAAGGAGAAATAGGCGATGATAACTGCTTAGTATGGAGAAGAAAAACATGTCTGTTTTCTTACATCTCTCCTGATTTAGAAGGTAAGTAAATAAGTACATGTATTAGAGGTGAGCGATGCTTTCGGACGATCCAGCTTAGTGGTATTCACAACCACTAGTAATCTGTTCTAAGCTAGAGTGACTGCTTCCGGAACCAGTCCCATTTTCAGGTCTGTGTTCCTCGCACGAACAAAAATGGAACGATGAACCGTACTTGAGGAGCTCTTCGCTAATGATCTACAAATGAACGTCACTTCGCCTGCTTCAACATACTAAGCAGACAGTCGTCCACCTCACTCTGTGAACATTGTCGCAAATTATAGCCATTCCTTTCCTCCTCCCTTCCATACCTTGCGTTCAGTTTAGTTGTTGATAGCGAAAAGCCGTAACATGGTTCTAAATGACACGATTAATGGGTGCAAAAAAAAAGGCGAATCACATTATAAGAACTCTTAAAAAAAAGGTAAATAGATGAAGATATCGTACTAGATTTAAAGATTAACAAAAGAAAGTACCATATTACAAACAGGGTATCACAAACACCAAACAAAAGCATTAACATAAAACCAAGTCAAAGCCACATGCAAAACAGAAAGATTTATCCAAATCCAGCTCCCGTCAATACATCCCAAAATCCTTAATATGCGCGCAAAAACTTTTGTGGTCCAGAAAACAAAAAATGCCCAACCCAGTATAGTAGTACAAAACCATTGTTTTCGAGCGCTAGTGTAAGAGGTGGCTTTTAAAGGAGGTAGTATACAAAAAATTTAGATCAATAAAACATGAGTAGAATCGAAGTGAGGTATAAATAACATACTAATGTAAACACCATCTAAGGATATAATCGAAAAGAGGAAAACTTTTGTGAAATTGGCAATCGATCGACACGCGTGGGCGGTCTTTGAAAATGCGAAATCAGGGACATGTGTGCTGTCTCTGAAGGTGCAAAAAGGGGAAGGTGGTGGTGGTGGATAAATAATGATACTCCTAGGCGTCGGGCCTCTTTAGGATCTCTTCGCAGTTAACCTGGAAGCGTTGGCACCAGGTTGCCATGCCCCTCATTAGTCTCTCAGTTTTCTCCCATTCTTTCTCGCCGTTGAACATAGCATCGACAAACTCAGCGCCAGATTGCTTGCCCATTTGAACCTTTGTCTTTCCTTCCTGATATTTGGGGGAGTTAACACGCCTCGCACCACTCCACATGTACTCTTCGCAAGACTTAAGTAAGTTCTTCAGCTTATGCCAGAGCCTCTCTCCGCTCTCCATAAAGTCTTCAACGATCTCTCTGTTCTCTACTGTCCGGATAGAGTCGAAGAAATCTCGAGCGCGCTTTAGCTTGGAGCTAAGCTCGATGAGGAGCTCCCAGAGGCCACCTGCAGTACGGGTAGCTTCATGGGTGCGACCATGATGGTATTTGGTCCAATTAAAGACCCATTCGCCCAGAGAGTTGGCATCGAAAACTGAACCAAGAAGTATGATAGGTCTCTCACTAGGATCCCAATTTTTAAGCGAGTAATCAGATGGGATACCAGCTTCAAGTGCCTTGCGACGGAGATCATTTTGATCCAAAGAGGAGGGATCAACGGCGGCGCGAGAAGCGGGAGCAGGTTTAGTTGAGCTGGTGCGAGGCGGCGAGCGGGGAGAGTTTTCGCCTGACCATGGTGCTTCACGGCGATGAACCCGGGAGCGCCGGCCTTCATGGGGGGGAGGAGATTGTGGTCCGGGCGCAGGGGTGTAGGTAGGAGGGACGAACTGATATCACGAGAAACTATCAGCGGTGATACAGGTAGTGCGGTGCAGATAGTAGCAGCCAGAAATTATGAGAGCCGCCGGCCTAGGGCTGAGATCGACACACTGCCGCTGTCTGCCTCTTTCGCACGTTGCCAGGATAGAATGAACTTACATATTCGCCTTGAGGACCTGTGAAGCCGTATGCATATATATTGGGCATATGAGTACCATGAGGCATGGGTGTGCCACTATGCGCGTGGGAAGAAGGGGGAGGGGGGGTATGTAGAGGAGTATGCATGAAACCAGGTTGCAGTCGGGTGTGGTTTGTGCCTGGGCGAGGAGAGGTAGCGGTTCGGTGATCGAACTCACTGTAACCCTCGTGAGGACCAGCCCTCCGGGAAGAAGGACGTTTGCTATTCATGTATTCAGCACCGATGAAGTCTTGAGCTGCAGTGTTGCTCCTGCGGCGGGATGTAGAAGGGGTGAGGGGCGAGGGTGCTGGTGTAGGTACTCCGTATCCGGCTTCGTAGAATGGTTGATTAGGATGAGACATTCCAGGCGGACTGCCGTAAGCGTGGTAAGTGCCTTGAGGATACCCAAACTGCGACGTGTAGGTTGGTGGTTCGAACTGCATGAGAAGGGAACCCCGGAATGGCGCCAACAATATTGGTTTAATAGAATGTGTGGGAAGTCGTTGGATCGAGGGTATCAAAATGACGAGATTAAAGTATCTCGGACATGTACACAGATGGTGAGTGCAAGATAGTCCTATGATTCCGCTGTGAAAACGATCCAAACTAGTTTCTATAGTCAAATATGTACCCGTTGAAGAATGGTTCGTCTATATTTTTGGAGGGGGCCTGGGAGTAAAAAGTCGATAAATGCACGATGATGTATCAACGGAGGAGTGGTATGTTGAAGTGAAGAAGGTTACGCGGGCGATTGGAGGCTATATACAGCGACAAGAATATTTCCTGTGTGTGTTGTGACTTGGCCTCGAACCAGGCTCTCAATTGCACTAAGATGAAAATGGATGTGACAAAAAGGGAATAGTGTTACAAGGGAATGAAGTTGTGAGTGACATCACTCCACACAAAGTTCATAGGTCAACCTGGTGAAAATTTCAACACCACCAGTTTGAGCTGGGTTTGCACAGAAAGAAGAGTTTAGAGTAAAGGAAATACAATTTATATGGGGCACTAAGTGAGTTAGGGAAAATCTGGGGTGTAAAGTGACTATGTGAAGCTAGCAATAATGGGAATCAGCTTCAGATTAAGACTGCAGTAAGTGGGCATATAGAAGAATTGCTTAACACATGCTTGGTATCGATGTGGATAGGTATAAACTAATACCCACTCAAAGGTTAGCTCTTGGAATGTAATTTGTATTTTTGGTAGAGTAATATCTCCAGGTACTTATAGATCACTTCTATACATACTCTCAATTTGAGTGAGGCTACCTAAACAGGATATTACAATGTAATGTCAGATCAAGAGCTCATGTGAGTGCAACTGGAGTTTTGATATATATCCAGTAATAATTTGAATCTACTCTGTGTTAACAGTTTATATATAAAGTGTAGTACAAAATCAATAGAAAATATTACTTCACACTAAGTTAAAGTACATGAACTTAGCAAAACATATCTATGTCAAGGTCAATTTGTAATGTTATTTGATCATCTCAATAATTTCTGTCAATTCTTGTTCTTATTTAATGCAAAAATATATAAAATGGTACAATTTAACAAGTTTATATAATAATAAACAATTTAAATTCCATTACTATATATTAACAAAAATGAAAACTAAATTTTCACTTTTAACTGATGTAATTGTCATAGTATATTTCTTACTTTTTAATTATAGAATTTGAATAAAACCAACTAGATATAGATTGAATAAAAATTCTAAACTTTGACTATATTTTGTAATTTTTGAAAGGAGATTATTCTAAATGCTGATTATGCTAAGATAGCGTAACAATATAAACGGAATGTTTAACAATCGAGATGGAATAGAAATAGACATACTAACTCTGCTATACTTAGATTGATATGAAACTTCTTAATTCAACTAGGTACTAATACTAACTTGTCTAACTTCATGTTACTGGGGTTTTTAATCCCAATAATCAATACAACATTTATTGAATTAAGTACAGCCGTCAAATCTAAGAAACTCTTTCTTTCCTCGTTATATTCTAAGACTCAACCTCTTGACCTTCCTCAAGAGCAGACCAATTCACCCTTCTCCAGTTATTGATGTTGCCTTGTTACATATAGATCATGCCTCGTTTGGAAACAAATGATCTTTGGAAAATTCTTCGCAGCGTAACAACTCTGTAGATAAGTACCATTGTACCCGAAAGCTCATACTGTCTAAATGCATGTAGTGTATGACAACAGCGGACATATGGGGTAGATGCTGCTCTTCTAAACGGAAGATCAGATCCCCAAAGGACTCTACTTTCTTCTGCAGATCGTATTCGGATTGTCTCAACCTGTTCCCAGGTATACCGTTATTGGTCATGGGTATGAAGTAGAGAAGTAATTGTGATACAGTTTTTAAGAGTGGAATTCATAATAATATTTTAAGATCATCTTCGGTGTTCTGATTGTTGACTGCGGATTGCAGCTTGAGCTTGTTCTTCTTATTGCTGGAACAATGCGATCTCTTAATAGTTGTCAACGAGAGTCTGTACACCCATACTTCGACACTTTAACTCAATTGTTCTTGATAGCTTATCACCGTCGTGTCATGCCATTTCCCCATGCACCCAGTGATAGGTGCCACGCATCCCAGTAGGTTATCGTGTTCATGGAATGTGGTTTCAAAGGATTATGCTCCTGATAAGAATCAGGCCATCCATCGCATGATATCAAGTCAGACAATATGACAGATCGATCATGCACATAGACATCTCACATTCCATTTGTTCGGTGGTTAGAACATCAGCCAATCCCAGTCGGCTGTGCTAATCGCAAATTGATGCCTCACCCTAAAGGCTATCTGGCTTGCATCATAGATTTAATCGGCAACCAACGGATACTATGCCAATGTAGATTTTGACGGGTCAGGTCGTATTGAATACAAATCTGATGTTGCAATGCATACTAACTCAAACCAATGAACAGCGTTGCTTCAGGCCTCTTATCTTTAGCCAACGTCATAATTCCCTCAGTCATGTCATGCTTAGGCTGAGATCATTCTCATTGGCCAGGGAGTACCCTGACAGTTCTTATCGCCTGAGGCAATAAGTCAGATGTCCCGCTTACTCGCATATTGACTATTAACTGCCTTGTTTGTGTGTCGGAGTAATCTCCAGTCCAATCAAACATGTCCCGCTAGTTCAGGTAATTGAATGTGGTTGAAAATAATGCGCTCGGCAGGAGTTAACTCCTTTTGATCTGGCAGCATTGTCGCATCATTTTAAATAAATCCGCTCCGCAAGAGCTTTACTTATTTAATTGACACGCAACCCTTATGTATCACCACTAAGAAACATAAGGCTGGCCTACTTGCAATGTCATGAATAGGTGTTATGCAAATCACGTGACTAGACCGAGAGTAACTCCGTGACATGTATTCATTGAACTAATGCAAGTACTATTATTGCTGCTAAGGGAGAACCCCTAACACTTCATTTTATATTATGTACTGTATGGTCTATATCTATTCTTGCCAGTTTTAATAAAACTTTAATTGATATTATTACTAAATGGGTTGTATATTTCGGCTACTCAATATACATTGTATTCTGAATTAATCTATAGCGCATTTACTAACACTATTTTTCTGAAATTTCTTGATCTAAGCACAATTTATTTTTTAATATTTCTTTCTATTATATCATCTAATATTTATCGGTGTATTCAATTCCCAAGTATTATATCTATATTGTGGATAATAATACTGTCTAGATCGAACCTAATATAGTACAATTTTGCTAAATGTAAAATTGCTCATATTTAGGATGTTAAAAATTGAAAAGATACAAATGCTGTATAACTACTGTATATATTATTAATGTTTGTGTGTTATGAATTGATTTCTATTGCTAAATCATACAATGGAAAAATATTTAATTTGCAATTGAAATAATAACAATCGGAATTATTGATAAATAAATTTAAACCCATATACAAGTAGCAAATTATTCCAATACATTAATCACTATTACCAAGATTTGAGGACAGAAATAAATAAGTTATATGATAAATTCGATTGAAATATATAATACAAATGATATCCACAGTGAAATTTAAACTACAATAATTGTTCTTTTCATATCATAATAGTTTTCATTACTGTTTAGACATTCTAAGTATTTCTATTTATCAATTTTATCAACAGTAGTCTCCACTAATTGAAATTATTACTATATGTTGATAATTCAATCTTCCATTTCCAACATCTACAGTATTACAACTGTATTAATATTTATGATATAGTATAGTTGAAATTTTAACTTTAAATTGTTTGTACTAATGCAGTATTATCTCTAAATGGGGTATATTCTCTTGTAAGTTATATGAATAGTATACAATGAAAGATCACAATATTGCACTGTGACAATTCCAGGAATTAAGGTAGAAATAATAGATTTATAATACTCTCTATAATTACACTATTGTATTGATGTTTTTCGATCAACGTTATTTACATAAAAGCCAAGTCTTGTTATATACAATATAATATAATGTTGAAGTTTTCTATGAAGCATTATAAATAACTTCACCAATACAATAGAACCAGACTGTACTAAATTGCAATTGTTTGTTTCTTAATATATTTTCAAAGTTTGATAACAGTATGGCCCACGCTGATTGGTGGAAAGCAGTACATGACCATCTACATATAAGTATGTATCACATAGTCATTACCAATCTCACTTCATATAAATCAGTATCAAATATCTTACCACTTATATCTCCATATATTCTCATTTGCTTCTGTATGCACCATTATCTCCAATACCATATATCTACAGTCAAATGTAGGAGTATATGCCTTTACATTATATTTGATTTTTCAATTATCTTATATATTTTGCTCATGTGGATGCACAAATTGACTTCTATTGTCAAAATTATATCAAAAATCACTGAACCAACTGAAAAACACAGCCAACTTTGCCATATACTGTCAATTTTCTTACAGTCACCCCTTTGCAAGCTGGCAGAGGTTAAGTGTGCCTTGCTAGTACATATTTGTATAAGGAAAACCTACAATCTCTACTCTGCTGACAACTGTATATTCTCATCCAATTAGTATCTGTACTTCTGGAGGATTAAATCTAATAAAAATATGATTACAGCAGTGAAGCAAACATTCCACACATAGATGATTACCTAACTGATAGTCTGGGTTACTATCTGAACAAAGCTTAGCCTGAGACTTAGCCATACCCTACAATACAATGATAGAGTACAGCTGTAAGCAAGATGAGGCAGGAATAGCGAGAGATGCACAACTATGCCATCCACCAGAAGACTTAACTCTGCATGCAGAATCCTGAACAGATAAAATTGAACAGGAAATACCATCAACAGTCTATTCAACTGGATCCAATGAAAATGAAATTTTTCAATATGATGCATCCAGAATGGGATTGTGGCACAGCAAACGTACTTGATAATATCCCAAATACCGTATAGTGTAACTTCAGGGTCCACATGCACCGACAACTGCACAGAAATCCCTACAATGGTACACCTGCAGCCAATATGTTCAGTACATGAATCAATGATCCAGCCCCAGCAAAGAGACTGATTAAAATAACTGATTAGGTGGAGTGGCTTTGAGATAACGAGATAAAGAGGGTGTCCCAGATCCCTATTTGGATATCTTTGAGATCTTTGAGGAACAAATGCAGAAGATGTATAGCCAGAAGGACTGGAAACTAAAAGTGGCAATATGGTGCATGGCTAAAAGCCTCCATAGAGTGGTTATTGTGAAATATGTAAAGGTCATGACGTGATACCAGATCCACTGAAGAAAGCTCAAATTAACAATCAGCTGAAATGGAGATGAAATCAGAATGCCAAACTTACATTGTGGATGTTGAAATGAATATAAACCAGGTACCCATACTCATGCACTTTAATCTGGCAAAGCTGGTCACTCTGCAGATTGATGCAAGGTGCATCTTGATCAGGTGCATTTTCAACCAGAATGATGATTTTGGAATTCCCAGGAAGGTAAACTACTGCCTTCAATATTGCGACCTGCTGAAAGAGATTTATAATATGTAAAATAATGTGTTCTGACTTGTTGAGGAGACTATGAAGCAATAGTGTCACTAACTGAAGGGAGTGAATTGTAGGATCCTCATACAATGAAACCACAAGAATCTCAACTACCTCCAAACATCAAAGGTGGTCTCTTGGTGCCATGCTAGCTGGGCAGAGATTGTGTTTTTGAACAAGTGTGTGATTCAAGATCGGAAAGGCTGGAAGAATCCTGCAGTTGGATCATCGAGAAGAGGTGTGTTTGGGATTTGCTAAGCGAGACTGATGGAACGGCTTCTGGTCACCATGGCAGTGGCCACAATGACCAAAACACATGATGATATTGTACTGGATATTCAGGCTGTCTAAGAAAAGTTCTTTTGTACCACAAAAATATAACCAACCTTAGTTGAGAACGCAATCACAGAGAGGAGTCAATGGACATCATTCGATAGAGCTTTCACCAATCGGTGGAGAATCAGTGCCACTGCAGCACCCTGGGGTAGAGTAACTAGACATTTGCATGACAATGATGTATCTGTACACTCCAGAGCGCTGGAGCCCACCATATCCATATTAAGTGGTGTTAATTTGCCTGGAATACAGTCAGATACAGAAGAATATCACCGGCTGGAAGTTATGCCACCAAATTACGCAACGATGTCACATATGCTATGAACTCAACATGTCTCTGCCACTGCCTCATCATCTGCAAAATGTTAATCGGACCAGAAGACACACACAAACATCCCAGACACTCCTGTTCACCGCACCAGTACTCCTAAGTGAATCCGGATGCTTCCAGGCCCCCCGAGAGCAATGCAATGTGCTCTCACACTCTACAACAGCATTCTCCAGTGCTCCTGGAAGCACCTGCAGTAATGGAGGTGCATTCAGGATGCGATGATAATTGACTTATAGAATAGTCAAATTTTGGAGCAGCGGAGACCTCTGCTCTGGCCTGTGGGAGACTTCAATGCAGTGGAGACATTCTGTGCAGCCTGCAGTTCACTTTACACTTGGTGCCGTATTCCCATAGCAGTGGCTCTTAAGGGTTTCATAACCACAAGGCATTTCATCTATCATATTTGTCTTTGGTATGGTCACAAGATTTGCTATATCATAATATAGTGTGAATTATTTACCTATGACTCTCTATATATGTACATACGGTCAATCTGGCTGCAGAAGGTACTTGAGCATCTTTGGAGGAGCACCTGGAGACACCTGTTAAGAGAACATATGGAAGCACTTGGAGGCAGTAATTGTGTGAACTTAGAGATGCACTTTGAGGCGGTGATTGAGCAAGGTTGGAGATGAACTTGAAGGCCGAGATTGAGTCAGTTTGGAGATGCACTTGGAGCCAAACATTGAGTAAACACAGCCATGCACTTGGAGGCCGTAATCGAGTGAGTTTGGAGATGCACTTGAACCTGGTGATTGAGTGAGAATGGGGTTGCACTTAGAGGCTGACATTGAGTGGCCTCAGAGATGCACTTGGCTGCTGTCAGCATATCCACTTAGAGATACAGTTGGAGGCCATGATTGTGCAAACTGGGAGGCTATGATCATGCAAGTTTGGAGACACACTTGGAGGCCATGACCTAGCAAGTTTGAAGATGCACTTGGAGGCCATAATCAATCGAGATTGGAGTTCTTTGAGTCGGTCGATCTGGAGCTGGTAGATTTGGAGGGAGGCGCCATGGGAGCTGAGACTCTATTGATTGATAAACTCCTCATCGTGGGAATGTAGAGAGTTGAGTACAACAAGTTCCACTGAGAGATGAGGGACTGGCTGGGTGCAGCAGACATTCAATCTTTCAATAGCACAGAACTTGGTGTATGCAGTGCTCGGTGTATGCAGTACTCAGTGTATGCAGTACCTGGTGTTAACTCATGATTATGGCATGGATAGATAGAGGTGGATGACATAACTTTGTGTTCTTTGGTGATGGTAGAGTTGAGAATGAGAAAGAGAACGATGAGAGGAGATGGGGGGAAAGCAGCATGAGAAACTGGGACTTAAGAAAATATCATGTGTGATTTAATTTACCATTCCTAATACAACAGGTATGACTTACAATCTGCCAGGTAAGAACACCAGTATGGGGTCTTTTAAACCCAATCTGGCAAGTCATACCCCTGATTTCTCGTCTCTGTTCATATCCTCCATATTGTTCCCATATTCTTCCTCCATCTCTCTTTATCTTCCAGAACTCTACCATCATCACCGAATGCAATGGTAAGTAATCCCTTTGTATCACTCCATGCCATGATCATGAGTCAATACTGAGTACAGCATACACCCAAGATTGTCTGTCTTCCCTTCATTCTTGCATTTAGAAGTTGACCCCTGACTGTATCATCTGCATCAGGTGTACCTCCCTACAAGATTGACCGCCACCAGGCAGCTCTTCCTGAGCGCCCAACTGCAAATTCACATGGTCAAATGTGCAAGATTGCAAGACAACTAACCAGAGAGACAGTTCCAGCAGCAGGTGCGCCTCCCAACAACCGCCTCCAGATCGCCCACCTCGAAGTACCCCTCCAATCGAGCTTGATCATGGCCTCCAAAGTAAAGTACCAAGCTTGTTCGGTCATGGCCTCCAAGTTTGCATGATGATGGCCTCCATGTTAATCTCCAAACTCACTCTATCATAGCCTGCAACAATACAAAATCATGGCCTCCAAGTGCATCACAAAATGCACTTTATCTCAACCTCCACGATCACGCGATCATGGGCTCCAATTGCAACTCCAACATCGCTCAATTATGGCCTCGAAGTTTGCATAATCATAGCCTCTAAGTGGCATCTCCATACTCACTTAATCATGGCCACAAAGTGCATCTCTAAGTTCACATGATTGCCATCTTCAGGCACACCTAGAATTGCTCCCAAGCTCCACCTGCAGCCAGTCCAGATATACCGTGTGTGGATGGATAGCTATATCAATACACAGATACTTAGATACATATATACGAGTACAAACTGAATACATGAGTTATAAAAATCTTTGAATGATATGTAGTAGCTATGATATCCAGACGCACTATCTGCATTCCAAAAGAAGATGTTACTTTCCCCAGACTGCTCTACTGCAATTCAAGGTGCTCCCAGACTTGTTGTCGGCGCTCCAAGGCTTGTTTCTGCAACTGCCAGATGCTCCCAGGTGCCCATGAACATCAGCATAATGCAACACAGACTGGGAGCCACATGCAAACCTCTGTGACACTCCGGTCGACCTCACCAGTGCTTGTAAGTACTTTCAGATCCTCCCAGGCCCCCCTGGAGCACAGCAAAGTGCTCTCAAACTCTGAAAGAGCATTCTCAGGTGCTCTGATATTTGACTAATAGGATAGTCAAATTATGGAGCAGCTGAGACCTCTGCACAGGTCTGTGGGAGACTTCAAGAGCAGTCGTGACCTCTGCGCCACTCTGTGCAGCTCTGCGGAAAGCTTGGCTCCATATTCACACACCAGCGGCTCATACGGTTCCATAACCACAAGTCATTTCATCAATCATATTTGTGTTCCGTACACTCACGAGATTTGCTACATTACAATATGGCATGTATTATTAATGTAAGTCTCTGTTTATATATACCCATGGTCAATCTGGCTGCAGATGGTACTTGAGCGTAATCGAAGGAACACCTGGAGACACCAATTGAGAGAACTTAGAAATGCGCTTGGAGGCCATACTAGAGAGAAAATTTGTTTCTTACCAACACCACCAGTCAGTTTGGCAGGGGGAAGCTGGCAGGGGACATAAAGAGATACAGGAGAAACCATGATGGACTGCGCGCCGGGGGCGCGGGGGGGGGTGGGGTGTATATGGAGATCCAGCAATAATGGAAATGTACTGACCAATGGGGAGAATTTTAACATCATCTGATTATATGAAGCACACAGTCAATCTTTCCTAGTTCTTTGCCGCATGCACTCTTGCCGAGCTTTCAATGATCCATGCAATCTGTGTGGTTTCTCACACACTCTTGCCGAGCCTTCAAAGATCCACACAAATCTTTTGGTTCCTCCTGGCCGGGTACCCCTTTATATTGTCTCACCATTTTCCGATGCTCCTGGAGCCAGAACTGCTCTTGGTTATGAATTCACGTTAAATGCCACGGGAGCACTGCCGTCTCACCGCACAGTGAACCTTTAAGCTGAGAGTTGTAGTGGGAGGCTGTGACCGAGTGAGTTAGCCAAAGCATTTGAAATCCAAGATTGAGTGAATTTGGAGATTCACTTTGGGGCCAACATTATATGAACTTGGAGGCCATAATGGAACAAACTTGGATATACACATTGAGGGCCTTATCAAGGGAAGTTAGAGATGCACTCTGAGCTGACTGTTGATTGAGTTGGGAGATGCATTTAGTGGCTACCATCATGCGAACAAGGAGTCTGTGATTGAGCAAGGTTGGTGATCCTGTTCGGATGCCATAATTGTATGATATTGTAGGCCGTAATCAAGCGAGTTTGGAGATACACATGGAGGCCATGATTGAGTAAACTTAGAGATTCATGTTGAGGCCATCATTGAGTGAGTTGAGGGATCAACTTGGATGCCATGATTGATTGGGATTGGAGGAGTACTTGGAGGTGGTTGATCTGGAGAGGGTAGAGCAGGAGAGAGGCATGACACGAGATGGGACTTGATTTATTGGTTAAGTTGTAATTGTTGGAATGTAGACAATTTAGTACAACAAGATTCGCTGAGAGATGAGAACTGCCTAGGAGCAGGAGACAGTTGATCTTGGGATATTGCAGACCTCGGTGTATGCAGTACTCAGTGTATGCAGTACTTGGTATATGTAGTACTCAGTGTATGCTGTACTCGATGTTAACTCATGATCATGGCATGGAGAGATAGCGAGGGATGACATATCTTGGTGTTCTTAGGTGATGATAGAGTTGAGGATGAGAAAGAGAGAGATGGGAGGAGATTGGAAATCATCATGAGAAACCGGGACTTAGATAATTTCATATGCAAGTCAATTTACCATTCCTGATAGCGCAGGAATGACTCCTGATCCAGCAGGCAATAATATCAATACAAGGTCTTCTACACCCAATCTGGCACTTCATACCGCCGATTTCTCATTTCCGCTCATATCCTCCATATCTTTCCCATCATCATCCCACATCTGTCGTTCTCGTCCACAACTCTGCCATGATCGCAGAACACAAAGTTGAGTCACCCCTCTGTATTTCTCCATGCCATGATCACAAGTTGACACTGAGTACAGCATACACTGAGTATAGCATACACCGATTACATGATACACTGAGTACAACAGACACTGAGTACAGTATACACCGAGTACTACAGCATCCACCCAAGATTCTCTGTCTTCCCTTCATTATCAGGAGTATGAGTTGACCCCTGAATGTAGCTTCAGTGTCCGGCATGCCTTCGTACAAGATGGAATGCCACCAGCCAGCTCTCTATGAGAGCTTACTTGTCAAGTTACCTTGTCACATTCCCATGGTTGTAAGTAAATGGAATGTTGAATGGAGTCTCATCAGCACCCGGCAGGTCTCCCATTGACTGCCTCTGAGTTCTCCTGCAATCTTGCGCAATCATGGCCTCCAAGTGCATCTCCAAATTCACTGAAACATGGCCTCAGAGCGGATCTCTAAGTTCACTTGATCATGGCCCCCAAGTGTATATCCAGACTCGTTTGATTACATCCTCCAAGTGTGCACCATCATGACCTCGAAGTGCATCTCGAAACTAACTTATTTGCGGCCCCCAAGTGCATCTCGGCGTTCAATCGATCGACATCTTCAGGTGCACCTGGATTTTCTCTCAGGCACCGCCTGCAGCCAGTCGAGATATATTGTGTGCAGATGGGTAGCTATATAGATACACAGATACATAGATACATAGATACATAGATGAGCATACAAACTGAGTACATGTGTTTTAGACATCATTCAATAACAGGTAGTTGCTATGATTTCCAGGCCCATCAGAATAGATTAGAATGGTGATAATTGTCACCCAGTTGACCCTTATGGAAACTAACCGCTGCCGGACAAAGGTTAATCATGCAGCAGAGATAGGGGACTTTCTTTTTCAATACATGATCTGTGACAGTGGTGTACCACACAACATTACCATCTGTCATGGCAAAGTGTTACACAGTTGACTTTGGGACAGAGCTGGAATCCACAACAGTATTGATTACCAACTTTCAACAACATTCCTCCCAAAGATGGATGGCCAGACTAAGCAGCAGAACAAAACAATCAAGCAGTGACTGACTCAATGTGGAACTACAAGCCAAACAACTGGATCGAAATATTACCACAGTTGGAGTTCATGTCTGATAGCTCTGTTTACCACACCAAACATATATTACTCTATCAGACGACATATAAATACCATCCTACAATGCAATTCAAGTTACCAAAGGCTTCCAGTTTCAAATTGTAGGTGCAGGCAGACATGCGGATAACTGGCATGGGAATGACTGAACAAATCCTCATTGAAAACTGACTTGAACCTCAAGCATGGATATCAATTTCTGCTGGATTGAAGTCGATGATTTCTGAACCTGGAAACACAGTATGGTTATTTACCAGGAGCCTGTGAACTGTTGGGACTTCAGGGAAGCTCAACTAAAAGTGTACTGGACGGTATACAGTGAGTAAGATCATCAACAAGAATGCTTACAACCATAACTTGCCAAGTACTGTATATAATCGCAGTGTCTACCACATGTTAGTTCTCAATGAGTATCCACTGCCTGTCATGGGCTTACCATCCCCAGATGCAGATATGGTAATAGTTGATGAAACGTAGAAATGGGAAGGCAATGTCATATTCGACTCAACACAGTACCATTGGAATCTGCATTCTCCCATCCAAAAGTTGAGCCACAATCATCTATGTACATGCCGGGTACTGGTGGAGTGCATCGAATATGACTGAGATCTAGTTGCCAAGTGTCATACAAAGGATTTTGACAGGCAACAGAACCAGAGGCGGAGAGCTTTTATGTGGAAATATAGAGGGTATGAAATCTCCTGGGGTAATAAAAATATACTCATGTTGTGGCATACTGCTACATTATGATTGGATCTCAACCTGGAACAAATGGCATCGACATGGGTTTCACTGCATCTGGATGTAAAGCAATGGGAGGTGATGATTCACTGTACACCAGATACACCAAAATGCTTCTGTACGGTGCCAATTGGTTGTGTGTCTTACAGGCTTGCAAGCTGTCTTACATGAGTGACAGTTTTTAAGTTTTGTCCGGGTGGATGCAGCCCAAGAGGTTTGCATCTACAGAGGAGCATAATATAATAATTAGGTTCAAACTGATTGGTGACATGCTGCACATAACTGAGACCGCATAAGGATGTCTCCTGTCGATATCTTGAATTCTATGCGGCAAAGATTTCAGTTCAATATCGTACCTCTTACTTCTTATTATACTCTCATTTACTCTCATGTGGAACTGTACCACTCATACAATATCTCTACAATTCAACAAGACATCTGTGTGTTACTCAATAATGCACCAGGGTTGGGATGGTTGATTTTCATTGCAGCATTTCAACTGTAAGAGGGTGTTTCACTTTGTTTGGTCCAGAGATTGAATCTTTAGATGAAAAACTATGAGCATGCTGACACCAATCCTTGACTGTATCCCGGAGAGATAGGATGTTGACATTGGTTGGACCATGTATCAAGTAATTTGGGATTAGCACAGTGCCAGTGTAAAGTAATAAAGTAATGTTATGCCAACCAATTTGAGTTTTGATTCTTTGGAGATCACAGAAATGATATATTTGGATTGTGGAATTGACTTGCATTAGTATTGTGAACTTACTGTGATGCTACATCTCCAGATTCTCTGCTGAAACCTTTCTATTACAATATAGACTAAGTCAGATATGGATGTACTTAATCTTAGTTATCACTTCATTACTTTGGTTATACAAGCAATGCTGCATCTATATAGAACCCACACCACTACATACAATGTTACAAGTGAGAGTTCTAGTTGAGACCACTCAGGTGTTGGTTGAAATTGACTCAGCTGGAATACTGTGACATTTTGGACATTGTTACTGGAAGTCCTTCAGTTGAACTTAAGAAATTATGCCGGTTGACTTATAAAGAGGTTACAGACAGGACCTTCCAATTCATTTAGTTTCATAGTGAAAATTGAAACTCATTCCAGTAAATTCTGTATTCAATTTGCCATTCTTGATTTCAAATCAACTCATTCTATAGCCCTGCAATATTGCAGTCATTCATGCCAGTCTAAGATTGAGGTAAACTGATTGAAAAATTTCAGTCATTCACAGTCTAGGTCCAATCTACTGGGCCAGTTGAAAGGAATTCAGCATTCAAGTGACCCCACTGAGCTATTAAGGCAAAGTTCGTCTCGAATATAGAAATTGATTGTGTCTAGCAATCCAGAGTATATACTTCCTTTTGGCCTGACCTCCAGAGATACTTTGTATTCACCTATTGTTCAGATCCTTTGGTAATAGTAACTGCACATTGCAGCTAGTAACATCAGCAAAATATATTTTTGTCACTGGGAGATGTTGCAAGTGTTTGGGAGTTGTCAGACCAGAATCCCGGAGTGGTGAAATCCTGGAGTTTACCGGACCGACGCAGTTACTTCCAGGTGTGCCTGGGAGCACCTGGGAGCGCCTGGGATCACCGACTACAAGCCTGTGAGCAACTTGAATTGCAGTAGAGCAGTATGCAAAAGATCATATTTTCTTTGGGAATGCTGCAGGTGCGCCTGGATATCATTACTACTACTTATCGTTCAATGATTTTTAATACTCATGTATTCAGTTTGTACACATTCCGGCCGTAATCATGTGAATTTGGAGTGCCACTTGGATGATTTAATCATGCAAACTTCGAGGCCACAATCGAGCGAGTTTGGAGATGAACATGAAGACCATTATTGTGTGAACATGCAGGTGGTGATCAAGCACAGTTAGTAATGCAGTTAGAGGCCATGGTAGTGCAATGTTGGAGGCCGTGATAGAGTGAGTCTGGAGATAAAGTTGGAAGCCATAATCAGGAGAACTTGGAGGCTGTGATAGAGCAAGTGCGGCAACACACTTTGAAGGCTGTGAGTTAGCAAGATGGACATAGTACTTGCAGGTGGTCACTCTGGAGGTGGTCATTGGGAGGCACACTGGGTCAAGAGACTCCATTTATTTGTTAGTAAACTCACAACCTTGGGAATGTGATGAGATGACTTTGCCTGTGAGCACTCGGGGAGAGCTCAGAGGTGGTGGTCAATCTTGTAGGGGGGCACACCAGACGTTGAAGCAATAATTCAGGGACAACTTGTATTTGTGAGAATGAAGGGAAGACAAACACTGTTGGGTGTATGCTGTACTTGGTGTTAAGTCATAATCATGGCAGTGAAAGATAAAGAAGGATGACTTACCCTTGTGTTTGGCATTGATGGTAGAGTTGTGCATGAGACAGACAGATGGGGGAAGCATAGGGGAACAATATGGAGGATATGAATGGAAATGCGAATTCAGGGATACTATTTGCCAGATTGGATTTGGAAGACCATGTATCCATGTCCGTATCGGGTATATGGGGAGCAAAACCTGAAGTATCCGGAAGGGAACATTGACTCACACACGATGTTCTGTCAAGTCGCAGTTTGTCATGATGCTTTCACCCGTGTCCTTCTCTCACTTTGTCATCCTCAACTCGTCCATCCCCGAAGTACTCAAAGTCAAGATATCCATCTCGATCTCTGCATGCCACAATCATGAGTTAACACCAAGTATAGCATACCCCAACTACTGCATTTACCAAGTAGTACTGAATTCCCCAAGTACTGCATTACCCAAAGGTTGACAGTCTTCTGCACCCAGCCAGTCTCTGTTCTCTGAGCAGAACTTATTGTACTCAACTCTCTTCATTCCCACAAAGACAAGTTAACAAATACATAGAGTTGCAGGTGTGTAGTGTTAGCAACAGTTCTGTTTCGGGCCGTATCTAATCGAGTGGTAGCAAGAAAACTCGGAACTGGCCGGTTCGGTCTGGGTTTGTGCCAAAAGGCTCCCTCAATTAAGTCCATGAATATTCATAAGAAAATTTGGTGTTTGGTATATAAAATATGCAGCTTCGGATGGCGCAGCTTGTGGTGGTCTTCAATTTTGGATATCTTCAAAACTCAGCAAGCTGCTTTGAAATTATTGTCATTTTTGGCCCAAAAACGAGGTTTTTAGGCTACCACTTGCTGAGATTTGAAGATAGCGGAAATCGGAGACTGCCAAAAGATGCACCGTGCAGAGCTGCATATTTTACTTACCAATAACTAAACGCTCTGACGAATATTTGTGGCCTTAATGGGATGGTTCGCTTAAAAAATCGTCGATTTTTGATGCGGTAAGGCCATTGGCACGCAGACCTATAAAACTGGCCGGGTCCAAAACTGGGACCCTTGCTAACACTACAGCTCCCATGGTGCCTCCTTCCTGATCTACCGCCAGCGGATCTACCACCAGCAGATCTACCACCTCCAGGTATGCCTATCTTGATTGATCATGCCTTCGAAGTGCATCTGTAAACTCCTTCGTTCACGGCCTCCAAGTGTATCTCCAAACTGATAAAACCAAGGCCGCCCAGTTTGCACAATCATGGCCTCCAAGTTGATCTCCAAGTTGTCATTCCGATGATTGCCAAGCCCATCTCTGGAGCCATGCGATCTCAGCCTCCAAGTGGATGTCCAAACTCGCTCAATCAAAGTGTTCAAGTGCATCTACATACTCACTCAATTGTGGCCTCCATGTGCATCTCTGTGTTTACTCAATTTCTGGCTCCAAGTGCATCTCCAAAGTTGCTTCATCTTGGCCTTCAAGTTCATCTCCAAACTCGCTCAATCATGGCCTCCATGCGCATCTGGACGTTCACATGATCAAATAGTTGAATTGAATCTTTATGTTCTCTCACTTGATGTCTACTGGTGCTCCTCCAATTACACTCGAGTACCATCCACAGCCAGATAGATTGTATGTAGATATATAGACAGACTAACGCAGATAGTACATACCATTTTACGATACAGCGAACCTTGTGACTGTAACACAGGCAAATATGATAGATGAAATGCCTTATGGGTATGGAACCCCATAGAGCTACTGCTGTGGGAATCCAGCTCCAAGTTTAAAGTCTACTGCAGAGCTGTATGGAATGTCTCAGCTGCCCTCAAAGTCTCCTGCTGACCTGTGCAGTGGTCTCCACTGCTCCAAAATTTGACTCTCCACTAGGTCAAATACCATAGCATCCTGAATGCACCTCTATAAGGGAGGGTGCATTCCGGAGCACAGGAAAATCCTCTCACAGAGTCTGAGAGTACTTTCCTTAGCTTCAGGGGGGCCTGGAAGCATCTGTAATTACTTAGAAGTACTGGTGAGGTTGATCAGAGTGTCTGGGAGGTTTGTGTGTGCTCTCTGGACTGACTTACATTTTGCTGATAGAAGTAAATCTGAAACAGATTATTTCAATCAGACTATAGTTGTTGTTTCCCGGCTCTCTCATTCAAATAATGTTCCCATTGTATACAAATGTATTAATATGGCACATGTTCATTAGTACTTGCAAACATAATACAATTCTTAACTCTCAATATACCCAAGATTGATATTTTCCAATTCCATGTCATTCTAGCCTGTAGAGACCAGTTGGCTGTATCTGAATTGAGCAGATTCACTGAGAATGTTCAAGTCTTTAAAGCTGGAATTGTTGGAAAGATATACATTACATCTACTATCACTCTGCATTGATTTACCATTGGTGAATGTAAAAATGTTATTTTACCATGGGTCCATATCAAGTTTATAATTGAAATTACTGTATATATAACGAAGAAATGCTACCACCAATATATTTTCTGAACCTGTCGTCAGTCTATAACAGAAGAATAAGTAAGAAGCTGTTAACTAGATGGTAGATTGCATAAAAAGAGATGAAGACTGAAATATAACAGAAAATATATCATTTCAAGTACGAATTATAAAATACTGAGAATATTGCAGGAACTGGAAAATGTTGGAAGCAATGAACTACCCCAATGGAGGGATTATGGGGAGATCAGTAATACTCTTAGTTGGCCAGATGATGTACGTATCAACAAGAACAATCTAATGTGTGGTTCGATGGCATTCAGTATTCAATACATGTAAGATGGAAAACATGGCATCAAGTAGTCTAGGTCGAATTCTTATATTAATCACAACAGCTTGCAGGAAACCCTCACTGTATACTACTTATCTGATTGCCTTTGGACTATCTAACTTACTCAACCCTCTGCTATTTGCCCATGGCGGGCAACAACAGTGAACAGTACAGACACCTGACATAATATTTAAAGGTAGCCTAAAGATGGAAAGGATATGCACAGGAACATATTTATCAATTCTGCTGACTTTTCCAATCCCATTCCAAGGTCTGTCCAATATACTATCAAATATCCTATTCAAGTTTCAGTCCAATACAAAGTTCATCTTCCCAAGTTCAATTTTCTCCACAAATTAACTCAGTTTCAAAGCTGAATGTATTTTGTTTAGAGTATCAATCAGTATCTCTGAAATAGAAATCTGTCTTTCCTCAATTGTGATTTTTATAATGGTATTATAGATGAAGTGGTATAAATATAATGAGTGGCAGCTTTCATATTGCGAAATGCAAGAGTTGTATACAGTACTAGCATTCTAATCAGCAGTGAAAACTCATTGAGCTATATCCACTGTTAGTACTATGTCAGGGATGAAATTCTTGAGCTAGTTGCAGTGGACTTTGCTAGATACTGTGGATATTATTTCAGCATGTATTCACAACTGGGCCACTATAGTACTTATTATTGAACAGCTCAGGTGAAACAATACAAGTACAAAAATTTAAACTCTGAAGAATAAGCAGATGTAGTCAACATTTCACCCCAAGTTGTTGTTAATATAGTAGATAGTGCAGTATGTATCATGTGGAATGCAAGATGTGTAGCTAGTTCATCAGCAGTGACCCGAGTTTCCGTCTGAAACACCCGGGTGTTCCGGGCGGCTCTGACGGAACCTCGTACCCTGTGACGGAGCATTACACGCTACCCGTCACCCAGGCGACGGTTGCATTGCATACGTACCTCCATTACTTTGTGGTGACCTATACGCATCATCAGAATGACACGTGTGTTACACTTTTCGCAGGGGCTGCAGTTATGCTGAAGCCATGTACAAAACGCCTGGCGATGTTTATGCCCTTCTCTGGCCGAGTGCCACATTATACCTCTCAGCTATTGCTATATATCGGATGCCGCACTGTCCCCATAGATGTTTAGTGTTGAGATGTTGTCAGTTATTACAATACAGTCTTCGCTTCGGATACATCGCTTGCCATTGCATTTGCTTCTCCATTATCGTATTTTACAGGTCTGAAATATACTGTCCAATCTTCACACTCTCTAGTACTATGCCCTCAGTCCTCCACATTCTGCGTTGATTCATCATTGGCTGGCGATGGTTCTTCCTCCTCATCTGCATCCGCATCATCGCCATGTCCAATCTTCACACTCTCTAGTACTATGCCCTCAGTCCTCCACATTCTGTGTTGATCCATCATCGGCTAGCAATGCTTCTTCCTCCTCATCCGCATCTGCATCATCGCCATGTCCAATCTTTACACTCTCTAGAACTATGCCCTCAGTCTTCCACATTCTGCGGTGATCCATGATCAGCTAGTGATGCTTCTTCCTCCTCATCCGCATCCGCATAATCGCCATCATCGCCCTCATACCCATCGACATCACTGGTTCGCAGGTCAAACCTCACAAGTTCAGTCGCGGGCTGTTGTCGCGGGCTGGCGGTGGGGATGGCATCGCGCTTGTCACTTTCATCACTTCCATCTTGGTAATCCCAGCTGCCCCCTGGCAACCCAAAATGCAGTTCGTCATCCATGCAATTGTTGTCTATCGGGATGTTTGCGTCAGTGCTTCCGATCCCAGGCTCCTCAAACGCTACTTCGGAGGTCAAATAGTCAAGAAGAATAGCATTGTCAACAGAGGCTGCATCCACGCGGATGACCATGGCAGGCGATCGGTTCTCCGCCTGTTGGATCTGACGCTTGACTGTCACAAGAGTGTTTTTATACACCCTCTGTTGGTAGCTCTGCAGTAGTGTATTCCAGGTATTCATCAAGAATGTATACGTGTCTGCAACGCCAGGCGAGGTTAACACCTTGCGACCCGTTGCAGCGCAGTAGGATGCGTTCTTACCACCGTCATTCTTGCAGTTGAAGTAGTTGCAGCGATCAGGTCTGTCTGCTTTCAGCTGTGACTTGGACGCTTTCAGATGAACATCTTTGTTCTTTTGCGACTCCAGGAGAGCATGGCGCAATGCGCTGCAGGTAGACATGATCAGTGGCGAGAGTATATGACCGTCCTTGTCGTCGATCATGGAATTATGAAATCCATCGGCATACTTACCATGATTATTCGCCCGATGATCAAATTTGATGTAGATAAACCCTGGGACTGCTTCCGCCAGGAAGTAAAGTGGATGCCGGCCATTCGTTAGCAGCTTCCGACTCTCTCTGCATTGGATTTGGACCGCGTACACCTCCTTCCGCACGCTCTGCTACATGAAAAGATACTTATTGTCTGCCAAACGGGAATCAATGAATTCCAAACGCTCTGCGGCGGATTCAAAGCAGTGGAGATCATAAAGCTCTGCTATGTTGTCCCTTGCTGATGGAATGAAATGGGATTTAACCTTATCGACTTGTGCTTGAACCTGGTACCGGTTTGAGCGTGTAATATCCAACATGGGCCATTGCTTCAGCATACCTCTTTAAAGATCTCCTTTGTGCGCGCCTCAAATGCTATGGACCAAATGTTGTTTCGCTGCATAGCCGTGTTCCAGTACTTCTCTATTATCTGCCAGTGTGGGCTTTCAGCTAATGCTTTTGCAACGTGTCGCATTACATAATTTACCATCTCCAAGTCGCTTGCACTCATAAACAGCCGTCTGTTCCACATGTAGAGCTCCAGGAGTCTGCCCATTGCAAATACAAGACGTGTCAGGTCTGAGTGACCAAATTGATGGAGGCTGCGACTGCTGGAGACCATTGATCGAGGTGTAGACACCACCTGCAGTTGCAATTGCCACCGCCTCTGTCTCTGATTCCTATCTGTAGCTCGCGTTCGCAGTGGATTTGTGATGATTGCGCGGGCTTCTGGATTATTGATGGGGGTAGGCAGGTTTTAAGGAGGACTGAGAGGAGTGGGAGTGCTAGGAATGCCGGATGCGGGGCTGGATACAATGTGATGCGTTGGGTCTGGCTGTGAGGTTCCTCCGGGTGCTGGTGTGCTACAACAGCTACTACCCCGCATGGCGGTTGGAGTATTCATCGACCATCGCTGTGTACTGGACAGGGCGGAAGCCACGCGTTGAGTGATATCTGCAACATGACAATTGTTCAGTGAAGATGAGAGGGTGGAGTTCTGACCTTGGATTGAAGAGGCTGCGGAGGTCCCTCCTTGAGGGGGAACCCTCTCGCCAGCCGGTACGGAAACGCGTCCCTTAGCAGGGGCAAGTGGAGAATTCCCTGATGGCCTACACATTTGTTGATTCGGATGATTAGCAAGACTTCGAACATGTCGTACGACCGGAGTCGTGTCAGGGTGAGGGCTTTGGGAAGGCATAGTCAGATTTAGATGTTCGACGTTAAGAATGCAGGAACAATTTCCTCTGCATGCTTATGTAACGGCAGGTGAGGTAGACACGTATTTGAGGGACCCGGGAGGGATTCGACAGGAAAGGGAGGGGCAGTGTAGACTGCGCTGGACTCCGAACTGTGACAATACTCAGGGACGAGATCCCTTGAAAAGCATTCAATTATAGGGTCAACTGCCATCAGATTAAACCCAGATTAAACTCAGCATTGATATTCACTGTTTCAGCAACGTCTGAAGGTCTATTGGCACCGCTTGAAGGGTGGTTATGCCTTGTTCGCGTGGGTATCATAGTATTGCACTCGTTCTTGGCACAATACTTCGAACGATCGATTGTGTGTATCTTCAGCTTCCCGGCGGAAATCCCCCTTTGGCAGAGCTAAAAGCATTGCAAAGTGAACAATGACGTATTCTCTATCCTATGACATCAGTTGTGTGTGCTTTTTCCACTGCTAGGCATGTTGGTAGCCGTGTTGGATGGTTGCACAGTTAGGAAAGCCTGTGAACAATGCAGTGTATTCCAAGATGCACAAGTTCTGAGCAGTGAAAGTGGTGTGAGATGTCAAAGCAACACCCGGCGTTGTAAACTATCCTCAGCTTGATTACTAAATCTTGTCTCGAGGCTTCTCATTCATGAGGTGCCTGGTTGTTGAGCAAGATGAAGGCTGGGCCGTTTTGTGTTCGATAACCAACACAACACAGGATATGAATCATCATTATCCTATCTCACAAGTTGAACCAAGAAATCTCAGAAACTCAAGTATATATATCCCTTCTTCCCGCCTATACCTTCATTCTCTCTTCCTCCTGTATAAAACACACCGCCAGCATCCTGAACTATTTCGACATCACGTGACTGGCATACAACAATGCCTCTGGTTCTAAAACACACCTGATAACCAACACAACTTTGAACATTCCCTCCGGGTTTCCTTCCGCTGCATGCAACTGTATCATAATGCAAACGCTTCCGATGTAGATTCATTTTCAACTCACAGCGATGGCACCAAACGGCAGCCACAAATGAAAGGGGAAGGCTAGGGCAATGATGCCAACATGGGTCATAGATCGACGCATGTCCTTTGATCTGGACCGTATGAAGGGATTTATCTCGGAAGACATCCGTGCACTCATACGGATTTTCAATGTTCGCGGCCTCAAGGATGCGATGGCACGGGATCTCTTTCATGATATAATCATTCTTGATCCAGTCATGACTCGCCACTTTTCACAAATCCAGCTGATGTGGCAGCACCGCAGGAGTAGGAGTTCACCTTTTCGGGAGTGGTGGGCTGCCTTCCTCTCATATATGGGGCAAATGTTTGACAAAACCCGTGACCAGATGAACAATTGGAGGTGGGACAACCACCGTGCCTTCGGGGATCAAGTCGATCGCTCCAATCTGCAGACGAGCAGCTTGGGGAAGGTTAAACGCACTGGTGAACGTTTTTCTTTGCACAGTAGCGATGGTCTCCGGGCAAAGATTGAGCCACCAAGCTGCCGGCAGTACAAGCCAGGCGACATCCAGGCAGTTAGACCACTGAATTGGGATGAGATAATTGACAGGGATGATGATGATGAAACCTGGGCGGATCCCAGCGTGCCGAGCGGTGGAAGGAGCCATCCTGGCGATGACAATGAAAATGGCGATGGCGAGGGTGAGGAGGAAACGCAGGCAGGTGAGATAGGGACGGGGAAAGGGAAGGGAACAAAAGACGGGAAAGGGAAAGAGAAGGGGAAGGTGAAGGTAATAGAGGAGGGGATGGGGATGGGGAAGGGAAACGGTGAAGGGAATAGTATTGTTAAACCAACCCCAGGGGGAGATGATAACTCTCGTGCCGTTGCTTTGCAGTTGCAGAAGGAAATGTATGAGGCAGACTAGGACACAGAGGGCTAACTAGAGCGGGTATATTTAGAGCCACAAGCTGTGCCTGCCCTGTCAATTTCCTCAGATGATGATACCGACTCTACCAAGGAGTCGGACAGCGAATATGACTCAGAACATGATTCTGATGTGGATATGCACATGGAGGATGATGTGGACGCACTGTGCAGCGTTGATTTAGATGTTGATATGGATATGGAAAGGGACGGTGACAATGAAGAGGAGGAAGAAGAAGTGGAGGAAGATGAACAGGAGAAGGATGAGGAGGAGGAGGATGAGGATGAGGAGTAGGATCAGGATGAGGATGATGGGAAAGAACCTCGGACGATTGGCCAGGGGCAGATGGCAAATAAATCGGCTGACAATATAGATACCATTGTAGGCAATCAGCCAATCATGCTACCGGAGCAAGGCCAGGAGATGTGCAAGCATACCCCACAGCAAAAACCTCTGGCACCTGCCCAAGGGCCACAATCCCCGGAGCCTTGCCCACGACCATGAACTGTGGAGACTCATCCCGTCGTTGGGCTGGAGTTTTTGGGGCTTGTGACGCCACAAAAACCTCGCCCAGCGGTGCGAACTCTGCGAGAAGCTGAGGTAGCCGGAAACACCTCGGTTGTGGATGTGGATCAGCAGCTGCTCGGCGAATCAGCAGGTGGCGACAGTCTCCTCCATGTTCCTCTCCCTGGGGCGCGCCTGGATGGCTCGGTAGGCGAGGAGTGAACCAGTCCTCGCAATGCATAGGTGGCGATGGTTGTTGCGTTGTTGTCAGGGTCGGGTTCTGGTCTTGTTTGTTTCCTTTGTTCTAATCTATGTACCTCAGGCATTGATTATTTCACGTGTCGTGAGGTTTTTGAATCACTCAGGGTTTATTTTCTTCTTGGGTTTTGTATTGGTTTTATTTTATTCATAGTATTATGGGACATCGCACATGCAGCGTTTTTGCAACTCCTGGCGTGTAAGAGACCTCCTTGTGATGGTGTTGAGGCTCAATAAATTTCTCAAGTTAGCTGAAAGTATCGTGAGCTTACACCCCCCAGGCTGCTCAGGCCCAGCACCAACATTCATCCCTTTCTACAATGTATACTCCACTCCTCACGTGTCGTGGACAATGCCAGAGAAAACCCCTTTCCATTGCCCCGAATGTTCATGTCGAATGAGGTTCACCTCAGACAGCTGGCGACTTAAACATATCAAAATACACCATTCTGATCACCATCAAGTTGCATGCCAGAAGAATCCTACTATTCGCAGGGTGCCCCGACGCGTTGAACACGCTCAGCGTCGTGAATTCAACACTAACAAAGATTCAGTCGAAGACTTGGACAAGTTTGCCTACCTCGAACATGGTGAAAACATCGCAGACTCGGAGTCTCAACCACCGCCACCTCCTCTGCCGCAGACGGAAGCAAACCCCGGCGCCGGCGCTCCATTAAGCGATTACATCGCTGAGCCATGGGAACATGACGCTCAGCGTTGCCTTGAGACGGACCTACAAAACAAACCCTACTACCAGTTCACGATGCGTGATGAGTACAAATATATCCAGCATGGGATCAAGAAGAAGGGCATGAAGACGTAATATGACAATGTGCTGAAGGGAGAAAACACGGCTCTGCGTTTCCCAAGATTCAAAGATGGGGATGGCATCCAGAAGCTCGGGGCTAGCATGCCAGATGTTCAGGCTCTCGGGGAGTGGGAACTATACACTCTTGAGGATATGAGATGGAATGACAATCACCAATGCCCTATGAAATACTGGAGTCGAGACATCATCAGAAGCATGGGATGGTTGATGTGGTTGCCAGCCTACACCGAGCATCTCATTTATGCCCCTCAGTGTTGCTTTAACAGCGATACGCCACCGAAACGCCTCTATACCTATATGTACGCTACCGACTGGTGGTGGGAGACACAGGTACGGAGAAATACTTGAGGATAATCACATGGTAATCGAGGTTGAGTCAATGCTCAGAGTCGGGGATACACTGGTTCCCTTGATCTTCATGTCCGGCGGAATACATCTCTCAAATTTTGCTGGCGACAAGAAAGAGTGGCCTGTATATGTGACGATTGGCAATCTATCTTCGAAGGTCCACCACATGCCATCAACGCACAGCGTCGTAATGATTGCTCTCTTGCCGATTGCAATCAAGAACCACAATTTTCCTCAGAAGCGACTGGATGAGCAGCGACAAACCAACCAAGAGGTGCTGAATGAAGTACTCCGGTGGGTACTCCAGCCTCTCACCTATAGACAAAATCCCAGCGCTGAGAGCGGGCATTGAAATGTTCTCTGTGCAGATGGCAACTTCAGGCATTGCAAACCAGTTTCAGCAGCATGACTTGCAGTTTGCCCAGAGTATAGTGACCTACATGATCTCGAGCGGCATGTCTGATTTCGGTGCCAGTGTCCAAACAATGAACTTGCAGATTATCTCCCTCCTGACAAGCAACGCCCCTGGCGGGATCACAACCTATAAAGCACGCTCAGAGATGCCAACACTAAGGCAGCCGATGCCGAACTCTTGTCGCGCCATGATCACTGAGGATTCAATGTGTTTCGACATATTCCCTGTGTGGTGAGCGACCTCCCGAAGGCCAACCTCCTCCATACCATGCAGATCGGCATGCTTGACCACCTCCAGAAGTGGATTTTCCACTTCTTGAAGAGACACAAACAGCTCGACAAGTACAATGCAATCTGGTTATCCGTGCCTGCTTAACACAACCTCACACCAAAAACTAAGTCATATGAGGAAGTGTTTCAATGGAGTGGGAACGAGATGAAGAAAATGAGCCTGTACATGCTTGGAGTCGTTATGCAGTCTCTACGAGGTGGACACCCCGCTCAGCATCCCATATCCTAATGCACAATGGAGTGCACATGGGTGTTGTTTGAATTCTGAATGTATGCTCGATACAAGTCTCACGATGATGCAAGATTGAGCTACATGAAGGACGGCTTGTGTCGATTTCACACGTTCAAAGATGTTTTCTTACACGGCCAAGTCGGCAAAATGTCGACAGCCACAGCCGATTCCCTGAAAACGGAACCCGTGATGAAGCGAAAGGTAGATGTGGAAACAAATGTTGAAACTTGGACACCGTGCAAGAAGTGGCGCGAAATGAATGCCTGGCAGGATTTCATCAGCCACAAGATAGATGTTTCCAAGGAGTTAGATGGTGACTTCAACATCCCGAAGATCCACTTGATGTCTCATTGTGTCGAACAGATTCGTCGATACAGAGCCTTGGAATAGTATTCTGCCGAGAGACACGAACCAGCAAATGAAACGAACCTCAAGGACGGTTGGAACACCTCCAATCACAATCTCAACTACCTGTCACAGGTGATCACTTTTCAGCATCGCATTCTCTGCTTCAAAATGGGAGAGCTCAATCTCCAAGCCCTCGCTCAGAGTCGGGAGAACAGCGCTGCCGCCTGCAAAGTCCTCCCTTCCGGTGCTGATCTGGCAGCCCCACTGGGTTCCCAGTCAGATGTGAAGCCAGAATTCATGGGACCCCAAAACCAGCGTGATGGAAAGCATCCTGACGCTTTAATCAATGTCTTCAGATCATTACTCGACAATATGCAACACGCAATGCACCGCGTGGCGATGTACAGTGGCACGCGGGAGTCTATGAAGCATAAGGGTCGTAGCAAGATGTGTATGTCGGATGAACAACTGCACACACTGGAGCTCTGCATTTACCATGGTATTAAGGTTCAAGTTGAGGGTTTAGATGGTGAATACAAATCTCAGATGTGTCGATGCACAGGAAGCCAGAGCTGGCGCAGAGGGGACCCACGGAATGACTGGGTATGGGTAAAGCCACGCCTGGGGAGGTGTTATGGCGCGCTGAATAGGCGTCTCCCGTGGCAACTGCAACGATTATTCAAAATCAAGCTCCCAAACGAGGATGGAGCTTTCGTTGAGCACTGGTTATCAATGGCGCTCACCACAATACCTGAAAACTTGGGTACTTTGGATCCCGTCTCGCAATGTGAACATGTGAGCAGAGCACCAGTAGCTGTGACTTTGCAAGTTGTCACCGTGGGAAACATCATCGGCTGCATGCACATAATTCCGGAGATAGCTAGGAGTACTAAGACAGGAGACCGAAGGAACGAGTGATGGATTGTCAATAGCCGCATACATCTGGTGACTTGGAATGATGTGTATATTTAGCGAAGAGAGAATTCCATTTGGCGTGCAGGTTGAAGGGAAGCGAGGAGAGATTTTCGCAGTGTCACCCATTGCATTGCGATTCCAATGCAAGCTCGTACCCAATGGACCCATTCTGACATATGGTCACAGTTGGCCATGACGCCAGAGTTTTCGTTTAAAATAGGAGATTGATAGAGCCAGAAGAAACGGTGAAACTGTGATTAGAGGGCGATATGCAACGCGACGCATGCTATTGATGCCGGGCGCGGAGTAATCCGCCACCGGGGTGTCTCTGACAGCTCTGACGGGGCGTGTCCACTCTGACGTAGCCATTTCACCCGGACGGAAATGATTTTTGCTGACCTTACATGTTGCTGTGCAGTACTATTGCAAGTGTTAACTAAATATTTCATTGCTTTCAAATAGTAGTGTGTAAAGGACTTGGTATCAGATGGGCTCAAAACTCAAATAGTATGCGTCATATCCCATTTGGTACAAAATGTTGTTTCAAGATTTGATCCAATTCTTTGTTGTATAACCTCATGATAAATAGTTACTCATTATTCTGGATGGGAAGAATCCTATTCCTAACTGTTATTACCATTATATGCTATTGGCTGTTGGTATTCTGCAAGTGGCAAATACTCAATTGTGGCATCTAATTGTTTCCTACAACTTCAATAAACAGAAATACTGTGTTACTGGACTGTATCTAGGTTCTATTCCCCATAAACAGTCCAAAATCAACCAAACATTGAAGAGGGAAGAGAATATACACATTCCAAGCTGTCAAAGATTGTTATATCATTCTGATTTTCAGTATTGAAAATGGAATTTGATTTAGCCAGTGTGGTATCAATTTAAAGTACAGGGGCTGTAATGGAGAGCTGCAGGATGAGGGTATCAACAATCAAGTTAAACACCACTTTAAGAACAATCTATTGGCATACTCTGAATGATGAAAGGTTATTTTCAGATTAAGAATTGGGTCTCCCAGGGGTTCCAGATTACAGCCCACATGGAGTTGAGGTGGATGATGTCTGTTGTAACAACTGGATTACATCATCAGAGTATTGAATGCACTTGAGGTGTACCCTGAGATATTGCACCATGTCATACATACTCTACCAGAGAACTAGTCGAAGTTTGGCCCAACTAATTTGGAGAAATCTATATCCTTGCGATAGTGGCCCATGAAATTGAGCATTCTTGCCTGCACTGGTGCTTGGTTGCGAACCTGGTGTCATCTTCAATGCAGCGGAGTGGTAGAACTGAGGAGGACCTGAATATAGTGGCTGTGAAGAAGGGTAACGATATCCAGCTAGCAGATGAAATTACTTCATAGGTTTAGTGTTAGCAATGGGTCTAGGTAACCCGCCAGCAGTCCGGGTTTGAACCGGAAAAACTGTTCTGTTCGGATCCTGACCCGTCTAACGACCCGACTCACTGTGTCTTGGCGTGGTTGTTTCCCTGACCGGACATCAAACCAGGAGGATTGGGCCAGGTTGGAACCGGACCTCGGTTCCACCTTTACGGTTCCTACAGCTCAGGTTGCAATTCAGTGTTTCAGTTCTGATCGTATCTTGATATGATGAATCTGCACATTGTGTAGTTTTACGACCTCTACACCTGCAATACTCAGATTTGCGATTTGACTGATATTCATTGAGTGTCTGTGAAATGAGGGCAAATATTGAGCGAAATTGGCGGGTTTTCGATAGGGACTCCACAAATACCGGTCAGATCGCAAATCTGAAAGTGGGAGGTGAAAGTGCGGCTGAAACTGCACAATCTACATATTGATCATGTCACAATACTATCAGAACTCAAATACATAATTGGAGCCAAAGTTATGAGGTTGAAATGCGAGGTTTTTGGTGGTGAAACCGTCCCAATTGCAACTGTCCAGCTTGTCGTGTGGTAAAACGCGTTGCAACAGTTTGGTTCGAGTCCGAACCCTAACCCTGAACTGTTCTTGTGAGTTGGAACCATTGGTAACACTAGATTGGATGTCTTGAAGACTATCTATGTTTGGGGGATTTTGAGCATTATTACCTGATCATTCCAAATTGTCATCTAGGTGTTATTGCAAGCCAAACAGGCAACTGGTTAGAGCCATATTTGCAGCCTTTGGCATAGATCTAGTTATCAATATTCTTGGTGAAAGCACTAGTCAATAACAAATGTAGAAGCCAGATGTAATTTAGAATAAACCAGACTATAGTTGTATATATTGAAGATAGCAGAGACGTTCAGTGCAAAGAAGAGCTTATAAATTTCTGCAAATTCCCACAGGATGTGGTCATTCACTCGATTTTTAATATTTGAACACTAGCTGAGAAATGGAAACCTGAAGAACAATCTGCCTTTCTTTGTTACATGCTTGAAATGGTAAACTAGGATCTTGGATTGTATCTACCCTGTATCTGGTTTATGTCTATAAAGGACACACATGGGTTATAATATAATATCTACAGCAAACTAATAAGAACTATATCAAGTTAGAAGTTAAGCACAAGTAGGGAGATAATACATATAATATGTACACACATAGTGCAGATTTATTCAAGAGACCACCTCTGACATGAGCAGCAACCCAGATTGCTTCCTATTGAATATCGTGCCCAATTGTTTTTTGCTTTACAGACTCTATGTACTGGTCAGAAATTATATCCAAAGCTATCAACTGACAAGCAAGTTACTTATTCATAATCATCAAGCTGGAATCTAGCTTGGTAGAAAACACATAGTTGTATTAATGTAAGATAATCTATTATTGTTATCAGCTACTTGACATTGGAGTATAAGTATAAACTGGCAATCTGGCAATTGTATAGTATATAATAAAGCTAATTGTGGTCATTCTAGAAGTATGCATTAGTAGATTGCAGTGCTGACACAAGAAACTTTCTATTCTGTGCAAAGAATATTCAGCAAACAATATGGAGGATTATCAAACAGAATATATCTTATATATTCTAGTTCATAAAGAACACTGATTGTGAGGTAAGTTTATATGACCTGTTCCTCTGTATTCGGTTGGGTGTAATATGGCTGTAAAAGTCATAGTCTAATCTGAATTAGCTTGCTTCAACCAAGTCTCCCTTAATCTCTGAATCAGCAACAATCAATCACCCCCTGATGTACTTCGAGATTTGCCCGAATACTCATACTAACTATTTCTCAAATACTGGTAATACTCTCTGCAACCACATTGGGAAATGCTTGTATGCTACCATAACTATGATTTGATATTGCCGTTAACCCTCTGTTACTGTAAGCTACCACAAATGATGATTGCCAGGCATGTATTTGGACCTTGATAAGGGTGGTCTAGAAGCGTTGTGTAAGTGTTACCGTATGTCATTACCAATTACAGCTCAATGCAAATCTCTCCTACCGTAGACCCTGTAGCCACCCCCTGTTTATCATTGCCACCATCAGCACCATTACCATTACCATCACTATCATCACCATCACCATCACCACCATTACAATCCCCACCAACATAATCATGACTAACATTGTTACTTCCATTATCATTACCACAATTACTATCACCACCATCACCACTATCTTTGCTAGCCAGCTTCAACCCAGCTTCACTCAATCTACCACTGTCAGCTTGAAGGCAACTTAGAACAAACGATACTAGCCAGCTTTGCTTGATCAACAGCTATCATCTCCTACCCAGCTTTGCTTAATAACTACTATCTTTGCTCACCAGCACCTACCTAGCTTTGCTCAATTTCTATTATCTTTGGTTACCTGCACCTACCTAGCTTTGCTCAATCATTACCAGCCAGCTTCACTCTAACCACAGCCACCAGCTTCAACCCATCCTTACACAATTACCACCATCATCCCTACACTATTATTGATCTAGCATCACATATTCACCACCGGCTGGCATTGCTCGCTCAATTGCCACCAGCTTCTAGTCTGCTTCATTTATTCCACACCATCTATGCCAGCCAGCTTATATGAAAAGTTGATCCATCATGCTGATCAATGCTGGTTTGATCCTATATACATTTGCTTGAGTACCTCCATTTTCACTCACCAGCTCCTCTATTGGTTCGCTGAATCACCACCACCCATCCTTGCTTTATCATCAACTGCCAGCCTCTACCTAGCATTGCTCATTCACCACCATCTTTAGCTGACCATGTTACTGAATTACAACCAGCCAGCTACACTCAATCTACAGCCAGCAGCTTCTACCTTGCGGTGTGTAATAACACAACCTGCCCTCAGCAGCTCCGACCTAGCTTCACTCTATCACTGTAATATATGGTCTCCAGCTTCTGTCTACATTCGCTTGATCAGCACCTACTTTGCTCACCCCCTCCTGGCTAGCTTTCTGCTATCACCACCAGCCATGTTTGCTCCATCAACAGCTGCTGGCTTCTACACAGCCTCTCTCAATTACTGCTATCTTTGCCCTCCAGCTTCACTCAATCACCACCAGCCAGCTTTGCTCAATCAACAGCCTCCAGCTTCTACCAAGCTTCACTCAATACACACCACCAATGCTTGCCAGCTTCTTCCAAGCTTTGCTCAATCACCACCAGCTATCTCTGCTAGATCATCAGCTGCCAGCTACTACCCAGCTTCACTTAACCAATGCCATCTACGCTTACCAGCTCATATCTAGCTTTCTGTAATCTCCCCATTCTATACTTGCCAGCATCTGCCTTGCACTGCTCAATTACCCAGCATTGTTCAATCCATAACTGCCAAATTGTGCCTTGCTTCACTCAGATGCCGCCAGCCATCTTCATTCAATTTATACCTGTCCACTTTTACTCAGCTTCATATGGTTATCATTCCAATCCAGGTTCACGTCACTTGACCAACTTGATTCAGCATGGTATCTACTTTGTACGATTCTAACCAGCCAGCATTGTTTAATCAACATCTGCACTTCTTATCTGCACTTCACACAATTTATCCTAGCTCCCAGCAAGCACTAAGAAGTTGTTTCCCAGTTGAAAGAGTGAACATATCAGTTTCACGAGTGTGTCAGAATTGTGAGAACAAGCATGTCAGAGTGCTGAGAGGGAGTATATCAGAGTTGGAAGAGTGGCATGTCACAGTTGCAAGACCAAGGATGTCAGAATAGGAAGCTTGACCATGACAGAGGTGTGATAGCAAACATGTCAGAGTCAGGGAGAACAAGCATGTTACAGTCGTAAGAGCAAGCATGTCACAGTTGTGTAAGCTATGATAACAGTCTGCAGTGATCAAATATGTCAGGGTTTGTATAGCGATCTTGTTGGAGTTGTGAGACCAAGCGTAACAAAGTTGGGAGAAAGAGCAATCCAGGATCACAAAAGTGAGAATATCAGAGTATATGAGGGTTGCTAATTGCAGGGTATTTAATAATGACATGAATATATAGTATATATCATAAATAACTGCATATTGCAGAGATGTTTCTAGTGAAAAACAGAAATGCTACCAGAGTATTACAGATAGGTTACCAGGGTATTACATGTAAAGTACCAGGGTTTATGCAAAACAACTCTAGGGTGATTAGTGTTAGGTGGTATTGTATGGTATTATTAGTTGTGTGGAAGTTTACAGTAAGCAATACAGCTTACCGTATATTACCAGTGATGGTATGTCATATTGCAGTGCTGTGTAGTAATCCAATTATTCACCAACTATTGACATCCTGTCATATCCTCCACCCAGATCTACAATTGTATTTCCCAGTCTTTCCAATAAACCAAATATATTTATCTTTCTTCCTGTATTTCTGGCCAGCTACTTCTTCCTCCTTCAATTCTGCTTATTTCTCTGTTTGTGGGATGCTAGATGTACTCAAGTTTAGGGTACCATATATGTCTTGGTATGCAGAGAAAAGCATCTGGAGTCAACAAGCATCTATCCAATGCACAAGTTCTGCTTGATCTAGCTCTGCCAGTTAATGGGTATTGAAGCCCTCAGAGTTTTCTGTGATTTGGTATTGTCCTTGCCACTGGGCATCCTGTTTGATAGAGTCAGACATCTCTATCTTAATTTTGTACACAAGAGCCACATTGTCATTTTCAAGTTCCTCAGCTCCATGGTTGTCTTCATAGTACAACTAACAGATGGTGGCAACTCTTGTCCACTGTAGGTGTCATATGGCAACTTAGATATCTTCTGACTGTCATTCCAGTTGCCTTGCTCTAGTTTAAAGAAATGGCATGGTATTGTCAATTGCTTGGGTCCGGTGGCTGGTACTCCATGTTTAGTTTCCAGCGCTCTCCTTGTCAGTAGGAATTTTATGGTTGTTTGTAGAGTGTTGCATAATATAACTTTGGACCCCAGGCTTGGACTTTTTTGTTTTGTTTTATTCATACTGTATTCACTCAACTTTGAGTATGACAGTCCCTTAATCCACTCCGGCTCCGAGTTGGCTGGTTAGATGGCAGAGCTCCACTACTGCTACCCATAGTCCCCTCCAGGCTTGTAGTCTATTGCTGTTCCATATCATCTTAACTGGCCTATATGCTTGAGATTCATAATGGTAGTTTCCGTGATAAATTTCAAATGAGTATCAAGTATTGGCCAAAATACATGGACAAATATCAATATTGATATGACAGCTCCTTGAATTGGTCTAATTGGCTGATGTATGCCTTGAGCTGTCTCAAAGCCCAAGATCTCCCAGTTGATTTTGCATAATACATATCGGTATACTGAGAGAGAATGTCAATCAGCAAACAAAATAACACGCTGGTGCATGGTATGTAAAACTCCTGAACATCAGATGGTATTTCAGAATCTTCCAGTCAATGTTAATTCCAGTTTCTGGGCAAGACATGATATTTTAACCTTAGAGCTGATTTTATCCAACACCTTACATGTCTATGATAGAGTATACAATTTATTTGATTCAATATTCTGTAGTACTTCCACTGCCTCAGGCCCAATTGTATTTCCAATTAACAACTCTCTGACACGTTTCTTCAAAGATTCTGGTATATGTATGGCTCAAACATTCACAGGTTCTAGGTATATCAAGTTTCGCTGTGTTAGGGGTTCTCCTTGAACAAGCAATTATGGTGCTTGTTAGTAGTCAACTGGATATATGTCACAGAGTTACTCCAGGTCCAGTCATGTGGCATACATAACAACGTTCCAAGACGCTACATGTTAGCCAGTCCTATCGCCATTGTGCGGGGCTACATCAGAGTCGCATGTTGATAGAATAGGTATGCCTTGTACTGAACCGATTCATCATTGATGAGGCAGCCATGCAGCCTTGCTGAAAAACTTTACGCGTTAGCAGTGCGCATGTGTGTTTAACCACAATCTTTACCGAGAGACTTGCGTGATATGGCTGATGGAACTGCAGCTTACTCCAATACCCAGACACAGCAGTCAATAGTCCATATGCGAATACGTGGGACCTTGAGATCAACATTTGACAAGATAAGAACCACTAGGGTACTCCCCGGCTAAAGAGAATGGTCTCAGCCTAAGCATGATGTAAATGAGGGAATTATCATGTTGGCTGATATTAAAAGGCCAGAAGCAACCCTGCTTATTGGTTTGAGTTAGTATGCATTGCAATGTCTGACTCGTATTATGATACGATCTGACGTGTCAAGGTCTACGATGGCATGGTATCGGTTGGTCGCTGATTAAATCTATGATGCAAGCTGATGAGCCTTGAAGGTGAGACATTAATTTGGGATAAGCGACAACTGACTAAGATCGGCTGATGTTCCAACTACTGACGCAAACAGATTGTGAGATGTCTAATTGCAAGTTCTGTCTGACACATTGTATGACATGATATCATGGTATGGATGGCCTGATTTTTATCAGGAGCATAACGCTTTGAAACCACATTGCATGAACAGAATGACCTATTGGGTAGTGTGGCAGTTATTACCGGGCGCAGCGGATAAAGCTATGATGCGACCACGATCATTCTATCTTGAGCATTGTAGTCATAGTGTCGAAGTATGGGCATACTGGACCCTTGAAGACAACTGTGAGGGCACAGCATTGCTCCAGCAATGAGAAAGAAGTTCAAGCAGCAATCTGCAGTCAACAATCAGATACACCGAAGATGATCTTAAAATATTATCAAGAATTCTGTCTACAAACACTTTCAAAATTCCTCCACTCATACACCTCTGTGACGAAGCCTGATATTTCTGGAAACAGAGTGACACACTCGAAATAAGCACTTCGGAAGAACGTCAGACACTTTGGTGTTGTTATTTTGAAATTGGACAAGTACTGTTTGAACCACATTTCTCACATTATTTATCAAATCGTGGCATCCATCGGTATTGATTACCTGGTACTTTGGGATTTGTCTATCGGGTAGTCACCTTTTGAAGAATTTTCCTCAAAGTAAGGATTTACAATTATTGATACTCTCTCAGACAGGAACCAGATTCTGCAAACTGGTTAAGTGTAGATTTGGTAGCTCTTGATAGAAGGTCAAGAGGTTGAGTTTTGGGACAAGATGAGGAAAGAAAAAAGTTTCTTAAATAGGTGGCTGTACATCATTTAAAGACATGTGGTATTGATTATTGGCATTAAGCACCCCCGTAACAGTGTAATATTTTAAGTACTCTACGCTGTTATCTGAAGATAAGGATTGAATGAGTGTAGGTTGCCAAAATTGTGAGGACAAATTTTTGCTGCATCTATTTGGGACAACGGACTTCTCCAAAACACTGTTCTAGACAAAATTGTTTTCGTGCTCACCATCAGCTACATCAGATTGAGGAAGTTAGGCCAGAAGTGGTCTGCCAAAGGTGCGAGTATCTATTGGAGTGTTACACCTATAAACATAGTGGAAATATCACCAACTGATCAGCATACGTTTTACAGAGGTTCTGTGTAGAACATTGCGCAACACTGAATCGCCCACATGAGAATGAACCCACCGTCAAAATACAGCAACCACATAAGATTGATTATAGTCAAATAACCAATAATGTCGATACCCAGGAGAAGGTTGACATACACAAGCAAGGCTCTAGTGGCAAGCAGCTCTAGGGTGGAGAAACCTAAGTCGCCAGCACTACAAGAAATTCCGGTATGGGTTCCAGAATATCAAAGGGGAATAGAAGAGCCTCGAAAGGAGTATCTACTCTTAAAACAACAAGAAGAACCAGAAGAAGCAGAGCTGGGAGAAGAAGAGCTAGCACTGAGCGAGGACAATTCCAACTGAGTTCAAAGTCAGTGGTGGGAACACACGCAGCAAGTCATGCATGTAATTCAGGCATGCAATGAAGAAATGTATTTGCTAGCAGAACAATTCGAGTCTGTTTGGTCGAATATTGATATCGTGAAAGTCTGGTTACACACACAGAAACAAAGAATTGAATTCGAAGTATTCGGAGTGGGATTGCAAATGTCACTGCCGCAGGCAGCATTACCAGAAATGGGAACAGGGATATATATTCTCCAATCACAAGAAAATCAAATTGTGGAAGAAGCATCGAGCCTATTCCAAAGAATCAAGGTGGAGTTTGCAGCCATGAGCAAGAGAATTACGGATAATACAGTACAAATTCTCGCCATCACAGGGACCAATTAACGCAATCAATGAGATATGAAAAATCTTGTTACAAAGATAGAGTCTGTTAATAATGTTTTTGTCTCAATTACGAAGTCAATGAAACATATTCCATCAAAGAAAGGAATGCAGGAACATGCAAAAAGATGGAAGAACAGGTGATTGAAGTACAGGAAGTTAATACAGGATAAACGACTGCACTTGATGAATATAAGCTATCGAAGTCGGGCAGATTTAATTTTCCAAGCAGTGAGAGACCATGACCAGCAGTACATCCACAGTGAAGAAGCAATTTGTTCCATAATGATAATGATGATGATCAAAGGAGTCTGAGACATACCGATAGTGTTTCGACATGGCTAGGAAGAGTGTGAGGAGGAGCCAGAAACAATAAAGAAGCGGTTGATGGCAGCCAACAAGGAAATGATGGTCAACACGGAGATAACGGCCAACAAGGAAATATTGGTCAACAAGGAAATAACACCCAGCAAGGAATTAACAGCCAAGAAGAAAATCACGGCCAACAATGAAAAACCGGTTAACAAGAAAATGTCGGTCAAAGTCGACAGGGAAATAATGGTCAATGGGGTAATATTGGAGGAGGAGGACCATCTTCACCATCTCTACCACCTGCGGACCATTGGAGATGCCGTCCTTGACAATGCCAGAGACAACCAAGGATTTCCAAATTGGAGTTTGCAAAACCTTTTAAAATTAAGCAACCAAAACGTTTGAAAGGTAAACCCCGAGATGATTATGATACATGGTGGGTAACCATGCAGGTATTCATCGAAGATCAAGTGGAGATATTTCCAAAACCTGAGAGAACCATCGATTTGATAGGTTCATTAATGGATAAATACGCAGCTCCTTGGCATATTCAATGGATCAAGGGAACATTAAATCGAACCCATCCAAAATCCTTGACGGGTTTTGTTGATGCCTTGAAGTTCAGGTCGAAGGATAGAGAAGCTCGAGACGAAGCATACGCAGATATTGAAAAGTCAAATTTGATGCATGCATTATGGACTTGTTCACTTAGATGCAGATGCATAATGATAAAGCACTTGTAACCAGAGTGGGGTTGAAGAAGGTTATTTTCAAACAATCACCACATAAGCTCCTGAAACAAATGCATAAGTTCTATCTATCCAGCAAACCTGATGCAGAAATGATCAATATTATTACTCAAGCAGGCAGCACTGCAGAAAAATGGGACAAATCCAAGAAGAGTCTAGGACTTAAGAAAACCATTACTGAAACCAGGAGTACAGTATAAAATAGGAAACCTTTTAAGCCAAGGTTTCAACAACAGTCCAAGTTTCAGCCAACAGATTCAAAACCGGCTAGAATAGAGAAATCGTTCAAACCAAAAAATAAGTCGGGAAAAATATATGCCGAACAAACGGACGGGATCGATACATCACAACTTGACAGGAGATGATCAGCTTGGGATTCCCAAAGATGTGCTTGGCCAGCCGATAGGAAAGGATGCCAAAAGACTATGGATTGCTATTGACCCCTTAAAAGTGATACAGGAACCTCTTCTTTTCCTAAAGCATGAGAATATCAGAAGTTAAAACTAAGAGCTTATGAACAGGAAGAAGAATTGGATATGGATTTGTATACGACAAATGATGATGAATCAGATAAGCAATCGAGTGATGAACCAGATGACAAGCAGTTATTTGATGACGAGGACGTACTTGATGACAAGGAAGTACTTGATGACACGGAAGTACTTGATGACAAGGAAGTCCTTGATCACAAGGAAGTACATGATGAGGAAAAACAAATAGAGGAATCCGAAGAATAATCTGCACAGTCAGGTAAAGAACAGGTAAGCCAGGAGACGAACTGGTGGGATTGGGATAGTTAATACAAGCCACATTAAGCTTTGGGGTCACAAATTAATGTTTCAACTCACCAAACCTTGATTGGAAGACCTTTTGCTTCTGTTTGTAACAATTTTTCCTCTGAGGATAATTGAAAGATGGAAACTGCTGGCCAGCAAGGACATACTCATTCAAATCAACACTTTATACCTACAATACTTTGTTCAACACATTATCTTTAACCCATTGTGGGTATGCTATTGTCAAAAAGATAGTGATGGCTAAACACAAAGCATCAGATACCCTAACTGGGGAAGTGAAAATGCCCAATACATCTACAGATTGCGTTTATAAAGAATCATCCTGAAAACCAGGAAAGATTAGAAAAATATCCACTACGAAAATTGGAAAATGACCTATTTATAAGTTCTTTTTGGATTATGATAGAAGATATTTTCCTCTTTGATATATGTTAGACTTCGGAAGCACTTCCTTCATCATATCTCCTGATGCAGCAAAAGCTTTTCAAATACCAGAGGTTAAAAGATCCAAGAAGGTTGAATCAGCAGATGTTACAGGAAGGGAGATAGTTACATAGGGATTATTCAGCATACCATTAGGAATCTCTTTTGGAAATCATCATTCATCAGATGAAAATGATCATGGGTTCGAAATAACGAAATCATCATGACTTTACCATGCAATAATTCCACCCTGACATATGAATATACATACAGCTAGAGGAGTTACTACAAGTCATTTACATTTTCCACATTGTGGAAATGTTTGCTACGGTCATCAGAACATTCTCCCAGGATATTCGATTCCGTATGATAACAGAGTATCTTCGATACTTGATGCAATACACGTTGGCTCCATACTTATGAATAATCCATCGGTTATGAGAAAATTCCCAGTACTGTATCATAAGTATATGTGACTGTTTGATCCAGAACATGCAGAGAAATTACCTGATAGTCAAGGATGTGATCACACAATTGAATTAATTGGATCAGTAGACAAACTTCAAATGGGACCAATTTATCAGCTATCTCAGGAAGAAGAAAAAATACTGATCTAGTACCTCGACAGAATGATAAAAGAAGGAAAAATCCAACCTTCAAGTAGTTCCATGGGCAGCCCTATACTTTTTGTCCCTTAACCAAACAGCAGAGGATTAAGATTGTGTGTTTACTATCGTCATCTTAATGATCATATAAAGAACGACAAAACACCCTTACCAATGAATAAACAACTACAAAGTGACTCAAGGGAGCTACGCACATTCCGAAAATTGGTATGAAAGCAGGATTTCATTCATTTTGAATGGCATTAGGACACGAAATGTTTACTGCGTGTAGAATTAAGTTTCGTTTATACGAATATATGGTGATGCCCTTTGGATAAACCAATGCTCCGGCCACTGTTCAGAGAGAGATTAACTGGATGTTGCGACCCTTGTTAGCACTGCAGTTAGTTACCGACAGCAAACTGTGAATTGATTGGGATGAAGGATTGGTATTGGTGGTGTACATCGATGATATATCAATAGCCACAAAGGGGTCTTTAGAAAAACATTATCAACAGGTGTCCAAAGTTTTTCAACTATTGATGGACAATAATATGTGCATTGAAATCAATAAATGCATATTTTGTGCCACGGAAGTACATTTTTGGGATTCCTAGTCAGCCGTTCAGCATTCAGGATGGATCCTGATAAGGCTGGATCAATTGTTAATTGGCCCAGACTTATGTCTCAGACGGAAGTACAACAATTATTGGGATTATGGAATTTCTATCAAAGATTTATTCCCTCTTGCCCTGCAATAGTAGCTCCAATAACCGATTCATTAAGGGGCAATAAGATGAATATCCATTGGGGAGAATCTCAGGAAGCAGTGTTTTTCAAAATTATAATAGTGTTTTCTTCTGGAAAGATACCAATAATACAGCATTACAATTTGAATCAACCAGCATTGTTAGACACTAATACTTCCGATTTTGCAATTGGAAGAATCTTATGGCAAAAATTTGAGGATGGAAAAATCTATCCAGTCGGGCATTAATCTAAGAAACTGTCGACTGCCGAGCTGAATCACGATGTATTTGATAAAGAAATCGTTGCGATAGTTCATGCCTTGAAGAAATGCAGACATTTTCTACAAGGAGCACCTCATAAGACTATCATTTATTCAGATCATCAAATCTCACCTATTTTAAGGCTGCTGTTTGGTTGAACAGAAGACAAGCCAGGTGGGTTGAGGAATTGGCAACATTTAATTTCGATTTATACAATCAGAAAGGATCCAGCAACAGAACAGCTGATGCATCAACAAGGTGCCCAGCATTCACCTCTAGAGAGCGGGGTACAACAGTAGCAGGAAATCAAACTCTATTGAGAAAAGAACAATGGTTAGAAGTGGGAGCAATGGAAATTGAAGACGATCAGTATGAGGTCTTAAAAATTGCAGCATTGAAATTGGATCTGTTGTTACCAGAAGCCAAACAAAGAATTAAAGATAAAGCTTTACTAGATGAACAGTACAGAAAGATATGCCAGCGAGTCGCATGTCAGCATGATGCGATTGATGTGAACTTCTCGATAAAAGAGAATTTACTTTGTTCGAAAAGCCAAATTTATATTCTGATGGGATTGTGGGAAAGGATATTACAGTGAGAACAGGATTTAAAGATAGCTGGTCATTTCGGAAGAGTACGAACTCTGGAGTTGGTTAGAAGGAATTTCAGTTGCCCAAATATGGAAATGGATGTCCGAAGGTATTGCAATCAATGTGATAATTGTCACAGCACAAAAAGCCCAAGACATGATAAGCATGGGTTATCACATCCTTTGGAACATGCCTGCATGCCATGGACACATATTACTATGGACTGTATTACTGACTTGCCAGAATCTGGGGGAGCCACTTTGATTCTTGTGGTAGTAGACTGATTCACCAAAATGTCGCACTTAAATCCTTCAAGAAAATAGACTCACCAATGGTAGCGAGAGCATATCTGGAGAATGAATAAAAGTATCATGGATTCCCTGAGGACGTAGTAAGCGATCGAGATGATACATTTACAGGACAATTCTTTACCGAACTATACAGTTATTTGGGGATTAAGAGAAGCAGAAGCGCAGCGTTTCACCCACAGATGGATGAACAAACCGAAAGGATTAACCTAGTCATCGAGGCATACCTACGGTCCTATTGCAACTATTAACAAAGCAACTGGGCATCCATGTTAGCAATGGCTGAATATGCATATATTAATTTAAAACATTCCGCAACAAAAATGTCACTAGTCTAAGCTAATTGCCGATATGAACCAGGAACAAATTGGCCTACTGCAGTTCAGTTCAGAAATTCATCATCCGAATCACAAGGTCACGATAAGTCATCGCTTCATGTGAATCTAAGCGAACAACTTAAAGTATCAATTGAAGCTATGAATAAATATTATGATAAAAAGCAAAAATCAATCAAGCTGGTCAAAAAAGTGAAATTAGTATTGCTAAACAGAAAGAACATTAGTTCAAAATTTCAATCCACCAAGCTCGAAGCCAAGATGTATGAATCTGTTGAGGTAGTTGTGGTAGAAAGATATCAGAGATATCGGAAGTTGGAACTACCGGATTAATGGACGATTCATTCAAAATTCAATATTGGATTATAAGTACGATATCATGGAACAGATCCGAGGAAGCAGATTGTGGAAATAGAAGCAGACCATGGATGATGGGAATTAGAGTCGATAAGCGCCAGCAGCTCATAGGATGACAACAATCGAAGATATCTCATTTTGGTTAAATGGACAGGCTCTCCACATGACAAGAATACGAGGGAAACAGATGTAAATGTTGTCGATAATTAGAAAGAAATATTGTTGGATTATTATGGAAAGAATTCCACTATAGAAAGAGACGGACGATTTGAAAAATCAAGAAAAAAGAAAAAAGAATCTCTGTTTTTGTATATTTTATCATTTGACTATCTTGTTAAGTGATTGCTATAATTTATTTTCTTTCGTGCGTTGGGTGGTATTTCTTGCTTTCTACTTATCATGAAGGAACACCATCGTGGTCACTGGATCTAGTGAAGGGGGTGATGTTAGAGGTTCTCCCTTAACAAGCAAAGATGGTACATGTTAGTAGTCAAATGTATATAGGTAATGGAGTTACTCTAGTTCTAGTCACGTGGCATACATAACACCTTTCCGAGACGCTACAAGTAGGCCAGTCCAAATGCGTTTATGCAGGGTTACATAGGGGTCACGTGTTGGTTCAATTAGTACGCCTTGTACTTAGTGAATTCATCTTTCATAATGCCGCCATGCAGCCTTACTGGAAAACTTTACACTTTAGCAGTGCAGATGTGTTTCCAACCACATTCATTACCAAGAAGCTAGTGGGATCTGTCTGATGGAACTGGAGCTTACTCCAATACCCAGACACAGCAGTTGATATCCAATATGCGATTGTGTGCTACTTCTAGCTTATCTTTTCAGAAGACAAGAACAACTAGGGTACACCCCGGCTAAAGAGAATAGTCTTGGCCTAAGCATGACGTGATGGAGGGAATTATGATGTTGGCAGATGATAAGAGGCCAGAAGCAACCCTGCTCATTGGTTTAGTTAGTATGCAGTGCAACGTGAGACTTGGATTATGATATGAGCTGATGCATCAAGTTCAACATTAGCATTGTATTGGTTAGTCGCCAATTAAATATATCATGCATGCCAATTAGCCCTTAAGGTGAGGCATTAATTTGCGATAAGCACTGACTGACTAAGATCAGCTGATGTTCCAACTACTGATGCAGACAGATTGTGAGATGTCTAATTGCAAGTTCTGTCTGACACAGTGTCTGACATGATGTCGTGCTATATATGGCCCGATTCATATCAGGAGAGTAACGCTTTGAAACCACATTGCATGAATACGATAACCTATTGGGAAGCATGGCAGTTATTTCCAGGGGCATGCGATGAAGCTATGATGCGACCGCAATAATGCAATCATGAGCATCGTAGTCATAGTGACGAAGAATGGGCATACTAGACCCTTGAAGACAACTATAAAGAGACAGTATTGCTCCGGCAATGAGATAGAAGTTCAAACAGAAATCCGCAGTCAAAAATCAGATACACCGAAGACGATCTTAAACCATTATTAAGAATTCTATCTACAAACACTTTAAAATATCCTGCACTCATATGCCTATGTGACCAAGCCATATATGTCTGGACAGAGACTGACACACTCGCAATGGGCACTTGAGAAGAATGTCGAACACTTCAGCGATCTTATTTTCGAAAAGGATGAGCAATGCGCAATCAGTATCTCTCAAGAGGTTTGAAATTTCGTGGCATCCATCAGTATTGGGTACCGGGTTCATTGGTACTTCTCTATTGTGATGTCACCTTTCGAAGAATTTTCTGAAGAGGAAAGTTTTAAAATCATCGATACTTCCTCGGACAGGAACCAGATTCTGCAAACAGATTGAGGGTAGATTTGGTAGCTCTTGAAAGAACGTCAAGAGGTTGAGTCCTGGGACAAGACAAGGAAAGAAAAAAGTTTCTTAGATCGGTGGCTGTACATAATTTAAAAATTATTGTATTCATTATTGAGATTACGCACCCCTGTAACACACGTATAGTGTACTCATCTCACAAGGAAACATACTCTGCTTTGTGGGTAATTGTAACTGCACAGCTGCATATAACATTTTCAGGGCCGGGTAATTCCTAGGCAATATGTAGTGGGCTTGCCACCAGCTTGAGATCTGTAGCGATAATCTTACCTTATGGTAACTTACCTACACACTACTCCATCATATTACCACATCCATGTGTGCAACCTGATCTTCTCATGTACTCTCATAGATAGCTATATACAGATACACGGCCTTTACACTATTGTTGCTTTTACGATTCATGATATATTACGTAAACCGGATATCCTGAATTACCCGATTTTCATGGGTTATGACATTCAGTCTACACCCGAGCTAGCATCCAGATTTGGGATCACTAATTGCATTAGCAAAGTGTGTAGATATGTCCACTGGATTGATGTTCAGGGTAGCAGAGACGATGTCATCCCGATTCCGGAGTATCATTGGTCCGAGACAAGTTTGAACACCTCAGGAGACATCATCCATAATTGACAGCAACAGATTGTTAACGCAAAGAGGCTGGATAAGTACACCCAACTGAGGGTAATAGTGGAGACAATTGCCAGTCGATTCCTGAGGCCACCAGGCTAGGAGACCTCTCAGCAACCAATCCAGTCGATGTCAAATGCAAGAATTCATCCAACCACTGGAAGGCTTCCAAATGCAATGTTAATGACATTTGATAAGATACCTTCCCATTGAATCAAATGACCGTTACAGGGACGATGCAAGGGCCATCTGTCCATATTTGTCTCGTCAGCAGCAATGCCGAAGCTGGACATTCTCCAGAGGCGGTTTATGAATTCCACATGAGTCAAGTTGATCCACATCACTGATGGCAGTTCAAATATCGATTACCTTTTACACCACTCCATGCAGTCATCAATGTTACAGAAGCTGTGAAGAGTGTAAACGGGCTCATACCTCACACATTGTGCACATATGGAGGATCAGGGCAGATTAATGTGATATGGCCGACTCACATCTGGTGATGCCACTGATAGCAGTTACAATCCCAATTACTTTCTGCAAGTCTCAACAGAGTTATCTACATTGTGGATAACATTAGAAGTTGTCCGCATCGGCTATGGAAGTTATCCAATGGCTTATGCAGTCAGTCGGTGGAGTATTGATCAAGTCTGATTACCGATATGATTACCAGTATCGTGGTCTACCGACGGGCAGAGTTCATGAGAGTGTAGTAGTGATTGCAGATTGTGTGGGAGCACCATCAGGGAACTATTATATCCCCCAAACAGCCTAAAGTGGGTAGCAGTTACAGTTTGAGATTGCCATTATTGGACTATCACAACTGGCACATGATAGGATGACTGAGTTGGATCTTTCTGTGAGGAGACAAACTCATCTGCGCCAACTCTATTCAATTTCATCAAACATATGCCAACAACCGAATATGGATTTGTGTCCGTGTGATGGCATACAATGAGGGTTTCACGATTAGATTGGGGATGGGTTTGAATTGAAATGTAGTTGGGATTCTGGGCATTCACGGGGCTACTGGCACATGAACCATCTGGGCACTCTCAGGAGACTAGCAGATTGGGCCTGTATTTAGGAGGTGGAGATTCAATTGATGTGTCGTATCCCCAGTTGGGAATGGACATCATTTCGTTGTCAGACAGTCCCAATTGGGTGTAACAGGTATGTAATTCGCTCATTGAGCTTATTTGTACAACATGTTCCCAGCTTTGGTGGGTACACTCTGAGCTGCAGACTGATTGGGGTTACCTGGGAACCAGGCCAGGAATCCTAGCGTTGACTTGCAAAGCATTTGACTTTTGGCTCTGCAACCTAGGGTGAGTGGAAGAGGTGGCAGTAAACCAGGCAGGCCTTCTGGTATGCAGTGGCAATGTACCTGGATCATGGCTGGGGAGGCGGTGCATTGTGATGGTGGCTGTACTTCGTACATTGAAATACTTGGATCTACTGCTATTGATGATCTACTGGCCAGTGAGCAGGTCGTTTGGACATTTTTCATATAACTGTGAGATCGTACCAGGCTGCTGGGGGTGACCATGGAAATCATCTCCAGTGGTGAGATAGGCACCAGGTACTCGATGGGCGAGCAGAGAGCAGCAGTGGCAGCGGCAAGAAAGCAGCACCCCATGGTATACTTGACTAACCATTGTCTGCTTGCCAAGAGATGAAGGGAGGAACCAGAGTGCGGAGCTTGGCCCTACTGTGGCGAACCATTCTTTTTCTGGCCTCCATGATATTCCTCCCTACTGCTTCATGTCTTGTATGAATTGAGAACTAACATTTGCAGATGGAACTGGCACAATGACAAAGATGATGCCTACAGATGATGGAGGACTTATCCCAGCAATATACAGAGAATTCATGGAGGTTTTAAGCTAAGCAAACACCAAGACACTCCCCTTGCATCGGTCAATTGACCATGCAGTCAACTTGGAGCCCAGCAACAATTTGCCAAATGGGTGGATTTTGAATGAATGGAGTTGAGTTGAATGGAGTTGAGTTGAATGGAGTTGAGTTGAATGGAGTTGAGTTGAATGGAGTTGAGTTGAATGGAGTTGAGTTGAATGGAGTTGAGTTGAATGGAGTTGAGTTGAATGGAGTTTAGTTGAATGGAGTTGGGTTGAATGGAGTTTAGTTGAATGGAGTTGAGTTGAGCAGAGTTGAGTTGAGCTGAGTTGAGTTGAACAGAGTTGAGTTAAATGGAGCTGAGTTGAGTGGAGTGGAACAGAGTGGAGCTGTATTCCTGCAACTGAATGGAATCAGATCACGTGCTCATGAGGCAAGATCTTGGATTTGGAATTGGTCTTGAAGATCCCATGCCATATGGATGAATCGATGTGTGGGTATTTTGTTATGAATGACAATATGTAACCAGATGGAGTATGGGACTGCAATGAAGAATCAATGGAAGATGGACATTATACAAGTCAGTAATGATGACCTTTGGAGGGCTTACAGAGCTACAGGGGAAGTCATGGAATGCTACCCATACGAGCGCAACAATGCACAGGCTGCAATCAAACAGCTGAAACCAACTAGATGCCAACCAGAGATGGTTTGTGGCCAGAGATGAATTGCAGGCCGAGATTGATTGAGGCTGGTGATGGATTGCTGCCGGAGATGGAATGCGGCAAGAGGGGGATCGCTGCCAAACATACCTGTGAAGAAATGTACCCGGTCTGGAGATGGATTGCGGCATGATATGTATCGTTACCGGATCCGAATGGATAACTGGTGGTGGATGACAGGAGATGGACCTCAGGAGCTGGATCATGGGAAATGGAAGACAATCACTCCCCTTTCCAATATGAGGATATGGAGGTTATCCAAAGTTATACCATTCTCGAAATCACATACTGTGATTTCAAACAATGAATATTCAATGGAACGAAGAGATCCTGATACACGATGTACTGCCAGCGGTATGGTTCCGGCCAGTCTCATATTGACCATTATCCAGAATGCTAGTCCCAGCACTATTCAGAGAAGCCGAATTAAACCGCTACATGCTGGAGTTACAATGCTGAATACAATCCCATATGAGATAACGAGTCACACAGCTGCAATGCCAATACCGCACATCATGATGCTGTATGAGAGTAGTTTTTGGCAGTGCAAGGAACTTTAAAAGAGGGGGATGACAGTGCCGTAATGGCAACAACCCCTACCATGAACAATGACCATACTGGATGTGCAGGAATGAAGCACTGTGAAACACATTCACCAATAGAGATGGCTAGCAGCGGCAATTGCACATGGTGAAGAAGCAACAATTGTACTCAGAAAACTGCGACAAGTGCAGGAGAAAGTGTTGGCAAATGAACCTACAAATGAATCATGAAGCTGAAGCCATATGAGACGAGTTGTCCGCAGTGCCAGGACAATGAGCTGGGGGATGACCATGCCGGAATCAAAACAAACCCCCACCACTAGCAATGACCGTACCGTAAAGGCTGGGTGGATGCACCTTGGAGCACACTTACTGGCGGAGAATTGCAGCTGGAGAGGAGTCGATAAGCATACCTTGGAAGAGATCACCAGCAGTCAACAAGCAAAATGACCATATGAATACCCAGACAAGTGACAGCGAGCACACCTGGAGTTGAAACGGAAAGCTTTCCCAGTGGACAGCCAGCGAGGAATTGGAGATGACAAGCACACCGAGCATAGGGCTGATGAGACGCATACTGACAAGTCCACAGACTGGGGGGATGATCAGTGTGACTGCATGAGCACTGGAGTGACAATGAGAACATCAAGCGAGTTTGATCTATGCCAAATGAGAGCTTTATGTCTAACGAAGGAGTCCTGAACACGACCAAAGATGATCTCTGAACATACCGCACAGTTTACCAAACAGCATTGCAATTGGCAATCTCCGAAAGGCATCATGAGAAACAGTTAAAACAACTACCAAGAGATGATAACTGAGATTTCACCACCATGAGCATCCTGGTTGAGGGTCTCAGTTAGGGGATTGAACATCAGGATTATTGAGTGTTCTCAACCGAAGGCGCCAACAGGGTTGTTTAGCAAATGGCGTACCAAAATGAATTCTGAATGACCATTCTGCAGGCCAACAAGCCTGCTTGGCCGATGCTGAAGGAGGATGAATATAACAACTGACAGGCACCATCTGAAAGCCACTGGCTGCATGAGATGATGTGAGGTATCAAGACTGGCCAATTAAGCTATGCACAAGAGCACAGGAGAGCGCAAATGCGCTCGAATATATATATGGTATGACTGACCATTTCCTGCGAAGCTTAGAAGATAGATACAAGGTTGTATATGATTGGCCCTCACCAACTGCTATGATACTGAGATCAGAAGCTACAATTTATGCCGAGAGGTCAACCCCAATTCATCAGTGCTGACTGAGCACTAATGACTACCAAAGCAGCAACAATGATCACTGCTGGGTGGGGGCAGGGAAGCAATTCACAAGAAATTGAAAAACATCGAGTGCTAGCATACTTGGAAGTAAAGAGAATATAACCGATTACTGGAATGCTTACACATTAGATATACCAATGCAGTGGAGAGGTTGATGGCGATTATGTTAAGCAGTGAGCAGAAGCCACCATTGATGCTGCTGAGTGGAGATGAGACTCATACCATAATTTGGGATTTTTCCGAAGTCACTGTGTCTAATTTCATTGATGACCTAAGCTTGGTCCAAGTTACAAATATGAGATTTGATGGTCGGAAGCCAGATATTCCACATGTGGAGATATGGAGGATGGTGTAACTTTCGATGTTCCTGCATCATGCGGGTTCAGGCATAGGTGATTTTGGTAACGATAATGTGATATCGTGATTGGAACAAGATACTCGAAGTAACTATCGAGGGAGTCAGAACAAGACAAGTATCAGAGCTGTTTCAATGTCGTAACTTGCTTTGCTATACAAGAGAATGAGTAAAACGAGAAGAAAGAGAAATCCTCCAATCTACAACAACCTCTCTTTATATACAGTTAATGAACCGCCATCGAACCATTCCTCATGTCTCGATGTACCATCCGGATATCCAACCGTGATCGTACACCACACCAATACTATTCCTGATCAAGAAAAGCACCCCACATCACCCACTGTCCCAACACCTCAAACCATGTCCTTATCATAACACATTATACCACCCCCACTATACCCCTATCTCCGCGTCACCCAACATCTCCGTCTTTCATTGACACCACTTCCTTACCGAACCTATACCTCTGTACATCTCCCAACATCACTCACCGGCTGCACCATGACAGTTCCTTCCATCTCTTATCTGTATTTCATTACTGCTGTGGATCACGGCCCAGTACAAATTGTATAGGCATGGGTTTTTACCACCTATGGAGATAAGTCAAGTGGAGGTGGAGTTTCCCTGTATGCCAGATCTGCTGAGCGGTTGCCCTGAGCAGTACTAATTCGTTGTGGGACTTTTGGGTTTGTATGTTTAGATACATTGAACATTCATTTAATTGATTCTTTTCTGTCCTACTCTTGGATGGGATTATTCAGCCTGTGTGGTCTGCACTTCAAGAGGGGGGAAATGTAACACCACAGCTGCATACGACGTGTCCAAGGCCGGGTAACACCTGGTTTATATATAGTTGGCTTGCCACAAGCCTTAGATCTGTAGCAACAATCATACCTTACCTTAACTTACCTGCCTACTACTGTATTATATCACCATATTGAGGTGTGCAACCGTATCTTCACATCTACTCTGATACACAGCAATATATGGATGCACGGCCTGTACAATAACATGTGAGAAATTGGTGTATACATCAGCTGCCAATTTGTGTTTGTGTAGATTGCACTTTGCTGAGTGAAACTACAATCCAATGGGTTGTATTAAACACAGTACTAAAGCAATTTGCTTTTTGGAAAGTAATGCTACAGTTATCAATTCAGTTCCCATGTGGTACATTGCCAGGGCTGAATGGCAGAAAGCCTATTTTCAATGATCTGCTGCAACTTTCATAGCATCCAAAAGACATGCATCGAAATAGAGGTGTTCTGGCAGCAGGGGCATACAGAGAAGGACTGAAGATATGATACAATATGTGGCTGTAAGGAACAACACAATTTCACAGATATACATATAGTTGACAGAAGAGTATAGTACATTTTGCCCAAAATATTCCAGGTGATTTCCATTATAAGAGTATAGGATGATGGCCATCTACTCCGGGGTCTGCCAAATAGATATACACCCTGTTACCCTTTCTCCTTCAGATATCCCTGTATCTCTCCTTGGTCCTCCCACAACCCCCTCCCAATGTGAGCAGTGATGGTGAAACCCCGATCTTTGCAACACTACTTCTTACCATTCCTGTATGCAATGCAACATTCCACTCTTGAATAATGAATAATTTCATGCCCAGACTTGAAAGAAGATCTGACAGAAATTAACCCGAAGGGCAAATATCCACTGAAATGAAGAATATTATTATAAAAAAAAAACCTAAACCCACAGAACATTTCATGCCTGGGCTTTCCCATTGTGCTAATCTGATTTGTTCTACTTAACTGCATATCCACCATCTTTTACCTGAAGCCACTTGTGAAGAAATAAATATTAACAAGCTGAGTATCAAACCTATCTATCACCTGACTTATTGTGCATATTGTATATACAATGTGTCCCTTGGCATGTATAAAGTACTGAGTATCTTGGTTTACAGCTTGTTGGACAATAAATATGATTCAATTCTGCACTATTTACTTGTGGCAGCAGAATATCATGATTGATTCAACCAGTGTCCACTTGAGGGCTTGATTGAGGCGAACCAGGTTTGCAAAGTAGCTCATATATTGCTGCTAATAATCGATGTAGTTGTCAAAATGGGAACTCTCACAGCTAAATGTGACTGGTTATGCTTTTGGAAATCATTCTGCTTGGAATTGGTAGCTTTTTTTTGATATGCTTGTGGCAGTCATTATGACAATCATTTCAACAGTAGAGGTGGCTACCCTAACTGGGGTGGGCATGGAATGTCTTTTGATAGTTGAAATCATATTAGTGGTGGTGGTAGCTACCTGAACAGCAGTGGGCATGGCATGATTCTTGGTAGTGGCAATTTTTCTGGTGGAGGTGTCATCAGGGGTAAGAGCACTTGCTCCTTCTACTTACTTGACTGTGGTCCGATCCATGAACCGTAATTCAATTATATTTCTACTCTGTTCAGTTTCGGACTTGTCACGTACTGGATCTCCCAGTGGATGTAATGTGTTCCATGTTGAAGAAGTAGATATTCCAGGTATCTTATAGTCAGGAGGTGATACTGATGGTAAGATAACACAAAGTCGATTTACATGGTTGCAGTCTTCCAAGAGATTGTAATACCTGTGTAGTTTTGTAATCCCCAGTTTTATTTCAAACCCATAGCTTCATAGTGAATTTCTTCTTCCAGTGGATGGCAGTCATTATCTAACAGCTGTTTTGCTTTGTGGAAGTATCCCAATGTATACCAATTATTGACCTTTAACCTGTAGGTGTACATAATAAGGCAGTTGACATATAAGTTGTTGAGGCACTTCTTGAACAACTCAGGGTTTCTGGTCTTTAGATTGGCAATCTCAGAAAATCACAGTCAGTGTTCATCTGTATAGGGGTTGCTTAGAAATGTCTTGAATGCACCATAGTACTGCTACAGATCTCCCAGTGCCTTTATTGATTGTATCTTCCTCTTCTGGATGGAGTGGTGCTATTTAACCATCTCTCTCACCACCACAGAGCCATCAAACACCTTTAGGTAGTCATTATACCATGTGTACTTCAAAGACTTCCCATAAAGGTTTCTCACAGTGAATTTTGATAACAATACAATCTGGGCATTGGCAGGATTGGTAATAATCACAATGCAGCGATTGATCTTGAGTAGAAAGTAAGCTTGGCCTCAGAGGGTGAGCATCCAAGCAGCATGAGAACTTTTTATGGTAATGTTCTGATAAGTCTATTTCGGCCAAAGTCTATTCTGAGTTTCTCATCTGTTTCCGATGAACGGAATACTCCCAAGAGAGTACTTGTGACAGCAGAGACATCTGTGGGGGACACATAAGTAGTAACTGTAGTGATTGTAGCTGTAGAGGTGGTGGTGGTGGTGGTGGTGGTGGTGGTGGCTGCAGAGACAGTGGCTGTACAGGTCGTGGCTGAAATAGATTCAATATTGGTAGCTTCAGTGAAAGTAGCTTAGAATGCTTTAAATTATATGGTGTCAGTAAGTATGGTGGAAATGTGATCAATTGATGAGAATCTCATCATGCTTTCCATTGGTTATGGGTTGTCATGGAGATGGCAAGATTGGGAGTCCTTATCAGTATATGAAGGGAGTTGAATGGTATAATGCTGTATGTATTCTATCCTAGCAATATTGGAGGGTGAAGTTTCTAATATACCTGGAGGGGTATCTGGTGCTGATTCTATTCTGATCCAGTCACTATGTAGTACCCAGTTCCCCTAGTGGGCTCTTCACATATCTGATCACAACTGAGTTTCTTTTTCCCCTTTCCATTGTGTACTTGGCCCAGATCGTAGTGCATATCCTGCTCTATATTTCAGTTCTTGGTGGTGAATTGTCTGCCCATGCTTGCAGTAGTTATTTTCTTTTGTATCTTAAATTAGTCTAGGGTTAGAGGAGGGTGATTGCAAAGTGTTAGTGTAATGGGACAGCAACTCAAAGTATAGAAACACTTTAATCCTATCCATTTTATAGATTCAAAAAATTGTGAGGTTTTAATATCTTCAACTTTGAACTCTTTTCCCTTGCTCCCTTTTTTTTTTCTTTTCAATTCATACCATGTATCTCATTCATTCCACTAGCTTTCTGCCCCATATTCCTGGTGATTGTTTTGATCGGTGGTCTGCCAGCACCACATATATCATATTCCATTTGTACACCATAGCTTTACACTCCTCCATACCCACTGTCTGTACCCTTAATTATTTCTCACATTCTTGCCACTTTACTAAATGCAATCATCTTTGATCGTTAAATTTCAGGCCAGCTGCAACTTGTACCTCAAATGGCTCGAATTCTGGTATCTCATTTCACAGTGTGATATCAGACTAGCTGATGAAGTAACCACAGTACTTGTCTTTACTGTAAGTGAAGAACTTCTTGAGTTGTATACCATCTATCTAGCCTATAAATTATAATCCTTCTAGTTCTGAAAGTCACTAAGTCGCCAAGATTTCAGCAATTTCTGTGATGCAGTAGGGTTACTACTACCTCCCATCCAGCCTGGCACCATGAGATTACACTATGTAGATTATATATCTGAGTGCCAAATTGATAATTTGGAGGTCTTCAGCATAGAGGGTGGCTTCATTGTTGAGGTAACATTTCTTGCCATCGAATCGCTCCACTATGCAATGTACACCAACATCGATATCTTCTCCATGTGTTTCATTTTCCATTCCTCAAGCCTCTAGTAATAATGATCCATTTTCGATATGTTTGGTCCAGTTGGTGGTATTTCATCGTTAATTCTACAGCTCTAACAGCAGTACAGCATCTACACTGAATGCATGGCCAAAGGATGAATACCCAGGAATGTTTCAGACTATAATTGTATCTGCTCTAAGTACTGGTGATAGATGATCTGCCAACATCTCTGTTGGATTGTTGGAGCATGCCACAAATTTGGATAGGGCATCTGGAATTGGTCTGTGACTTCATTCAGTTACTCCACTTGCAGCAGCGTAGTATTGGATTACTGTACTCTACCAGATATTGTAATGTTAGAGGAGGAGGTTGGTCAATTTCTTATTCTAGAATCTGCAGACCACTATTTTACTTTCTGGGATTTGAAACAGTCAATTTACCTACTCATAGAAGGTGTCTGGAATCATCAGTAATGAACTGTGTTTACGTGATTGTGCCTCTATCCGTCAACTGAAATATTCCCTTGCAATAACTTGTTGGTGGTATTTGTCCTCTGTTATGGCTATATATAAAATGACCATTCCCACTTGCTGACATAGACAACTAATGGGTATGCGTTTCAGTAGTTCATTACAGAAATGAATTTTTGGCAGAGGGAGCCTCTGGCAGTGTCTGGGAGTTGTTGACCCAGAATCCCAGGATGGTCAGATTCCAGAGTTCAGTAGACCGATGCAGTGGCCTTCAGGTACACCTGAAAGCACCAGCGAAAAGTCAGGGTGGATTGAGGTGATCTGTTGACAACCAGGGGAGCACCTGGGAGTGCCAACAACAAGCCTGGAAGCGCCGTCAGCAAGCCTGTGAGCACTTCGGAGCGCAGGCAACATGGCTGGGATCATCTCGAATCACTGTAGAGCAGCCGGGGAAATAAATCTTCTTTCGGAACACTGCTGGTGCCCCTGGAAATCATAGCTACTACTTATCATTCAACAATATTTCAAACTCATGTATTCAGTTTGTATTCTCATTTATGTTTCTATGTATCTATGTATCTATGTATCATTATAGCTACCCATCTACATACGGTATATCTGGACTGGCTGCAGGTGTGCTTTAGAGCACTTCCAGGTGTTCCTGAAGATGATGATGGTGTGAACTCAGAGATAAACTCCAAGGCTATGATCAAGCGAGTTTGCAAATGCGCTGGGTGAGGCTGTGATGTTGTGAACTCAGAAGACTTAATGGAGCATGTTGGGAGATACCCTCACAGGCCATAATCGAGTGAACTTGGAGATTCACTCTGAGTCTGTGCTTGCGCGAGTTGCGAGGTGGACTTGGCGGCCATGATGGAGCGGAGATTGGTGGCGTACTTGGAGGTGGTCGATGGTAGCCACCCCAGGTGCTGAGACTCTGTTCACCAGTTGATTAATTCGAAACTGTGGGAATGTGACGAAGTGACTTTACAATTGAACTCTCATGGAGAGCTGGCGGGTGATGGTCCATCTTGTAGGGAGGCACACCAGAAGCTGAAGCGATATTCAGGGGTTGACTTGTAATCGTGAGAATGAAGGGAAGACTGACAATCTTGGGAGGACGCTGTAGAACGTGGTGTATGCTGTAATCAGTGTATGCTTTACTCGGTGTTACCTCATGATCATAGCATGGAGAAATAGAGATGGATGACTTAACTTTGTGTGCTGCGATGATTGTAGAGTGGTGGACGAGAAAGGGAGATGCGGGAAGATGATGGGAATGATATGGAGGATATGAGCGGATATCAGAAAGCAGGGGTACCACTTGCCCGATGGGATGTAGCAGATCATGTATCCGTGTTAAAAACCTCTGGATCAGCAGTTATAGCTGCCGTATCAGGAATGGTAAATTAAATCCCACATGTAATTCCCTTATGTCCCAGTGTCTCATAATGATTTCCCATCTCCTCTCATCTCTCTCGTTCATGTCTTCAATTATACCATTACTTAAGACCACAAAAGTAAGTCATCCCTCTCTATCCCTCCATGCCATGATGAGGAGTTGACACTGAGTAAAGCATACACGGAGTACTGCATACACCCAGTACTGCATATACCCAGCACAGCATACACCGAGTAATGAATCGACCATGTCCTGCATTCACGGAGTACTGCATACATCGAGTACTGCATACACCGAGTACTGCATACACTGAGTACTGCATTCACTGAGTACTGCATTCACCGAGTGCTGCATACACCGAGTACTGCATACACTGAGTACTGCATACACCGAGTACTATATACCCCAAGTACTGCAACATCGCAAGATCATCCCTCCTCTGCTTCGAGCCAGTCTCTTATCTCTCAGCGGACTTTGATGTAGTCAATTCTCTACATTCCCACAATTACGAGTTAACCAATGAATAGAATCTCAGCTCCTGTCGCACCTCCATCCTAGTCTGCCGCCTCCTGATTGATCACCTTCAGGTACTACTCCAATCTCGATGGATTAAAGCCTGCAAGTGCATCTCCACACTTGCTCAATCACAGCCTCCAAGTTTGCACCATCATGGCCTCCATGTGCATCTCCATACTCCCTTGTGTATGGCCTCCAAGTGCATCTCTGACTTCACACATTCTTGGTCTCCAAGTGCATCTCCCCACTGGCTCAAACATGACCTACAAATCCCGCTCCAAACTCGCTCGAGTATGGCATTTGAGGGTATGACTGAGTTCACTCGATCCCGGCCTCCAAGGACATCTCCAACTGCATGCAATCACGGCCTCCAGCTATTGCTGTAAGCTTGTACGATCACCATGAGGCAAACTGGTGGAGGTTTCATAGCATCCGAAGGGAATTCTTGATTAACAGTGGTTCTGGCTCAAGGAGTATAGGATGAGGGTGACAGGATATAGAGCAGTACCCATCAGTGAGGAACCACCCAAATTGCGTGGATCTAAGAAGGTTCGATATGAGTGTGTGAGGAACCCCACAAAATGCATGGATCTATAAAAGCTCGGCCAGAGTGCATGGAAACAAGAGCTGAGAAAGATAGACTGTGTATTTCATATAATGACATGATGTCTAACTACCGTGCGGTGTTGGAAATATTGGCTCCCCATTGCTCCATTCATCTCCGTGATCAATGTATCTCCATATGCCCCATCGCTCAGTCCGTCTCTGGTATCCCTGTATCTCTGTTTGCCTCCCACCAGATTCCCCATGCCTACCTGCATGGCTGTGGTGGTGGTGGTGGTGATGGTGGTGGTGGTGGTGGTGGTGGTGGTGTGACACCAATTTTCCTGTAACAATAGCCTCCAAGTGCAGCTCTAAGTTCTCTCAATTGACATCTTCAGGTGCTGAATCCAATCACACTAGAGTACAATCTGCAACCAGATTGACCATATGTATATATATAGAGAGACTTAGATTGATAATACATGCCATATTATGATGTAGCAAATCTTATGACTGCAATAAAGATGAATATGATGGATGAAATGCCTTGTGGTTATGAAACCCTAATAATCACTACTGTAAGAATATGGCTCCAAGTCTCCCACAGAGCTGGGCAGAGTCTCAGCTGCTCTTGATGTCTCCTGCAGACCTGCATAGAGGCCTCAGCTGCTCCAACATTTGAGTATCCTATAAGTCAAATATTGGAGCATCCTGAATGCCTCTCCATAACTGCAGGTGATTTCAGAAGAACCTGAGAATGCTCTTGCAGAGTCTGAGAGCGCTTTGCTTAGCTCCAGGGGGGGCTGGGAGCATCTAGAAGTACTTAGAAGGACTGTTGTGGATGACTAGAGTGTTTGGGAGGTGTGCATGTGGCTTCCAGACTGATTTACATCTTGCTGATGTTCATCCCATCATCACCATGCTCTCCTTACTCACTACTGCATGATTTTCTTTCCATTACTGATCTTGATCTACTATCAAATCTACTAGTACTGCTCAACTACCATTTATAGTATTTCTTCTATTCTGTAGTACAGAGCTGGTTCTGACATATCTTCCATTCACTTCCTTCTGTTCATCATGCTCTTGAGCAGCTTGGGTAATAGTTTATTTGATCTTCATCTTCTGTAGAGTACTTCATTTGAAAAGATGAATTATATAGCCTATTGCCAAAATTGTTATATATCCTGTTGAGTTTTCCTGACTGGCTGCATCTGAGTCCCAAGAATTTTGCTTGCCTCAATCAAACCTGCTGTTGTAGTGATCAGGTAATCCTAACTCCAGACATGATTTGTATACTCCCTTCCTCCTCAGATTATCATGTATTTCCTTATTACTTTTACCATCTGGCCATTGTTTCATCAGTACTGCCTCTGAATGGGCTTCAGTTGTTTGCTCTGGATTATCATTCTTTTCAGGTGTGGGTTCCCCTACCCATTTTCATTTGCCATTAGAAAACATCGGAACCTTATCTCATTGTCCTGGGAATGGAATTGTAGCCAAACTCGACCTGGCATATTCACATGATCCAGTGGGTAATTAGTTCTGCTGGTTGGTAGTAGGTAGGTAGGTTTAACTGATACACTTTTGTATTGGCATCAATTTCCATGAAAAATCAAACTCCATACATGTAAGTATATATCATTATTAGTACTTTCATTAGACAATGGCAGTCATATTTTTCTGCTGCATTTTCCATCTCAACTTCGATGGCTATCCAACAGTGATAGCATCCCTGGTGCTGGTTTGTATTGTGATTTGCTGGCTTAAAAATCACCCATACCCATTGACACTGGTATTGGCTGGAATCAATAGTTGCCCAATACTCTCCTTAAAATCACAAGGGTTGACCTCAGAAGCGATGCACAGAGCTTTATTGAAGATTGCCATATAGCTGGTTTCTTATGTCTTCCATTGAAACTGGATGTCGTTCCACCAAATCTGATACAGAAGGTGTGAAACTATTCCATACTCAAAAATCTGTATGGGATAATATAATCGCCATACAAGAAATCACCTGGACTGTGTGATGTTAGCATATCATGGTCTATTCTACTCATCATCGACAGTGGATGTTTCAATGACACCATAAGTACTATTTTTCGGTACAACTTTGCATTCTCCAAGGAAACGATTGCTGAAGCCGATTGCTTATCAGCAAGTATATTATCGAGATTCTATAGATGTTCCACAATGTACAATTCAGTGCAATGTGGTCTATTTACCAGTTTGTCAGTATATTGACTCCTTTAATTCTGTCAGCTTGATGTTGGCAATACTAATATCTGCACTTGATTCCAGATGGGTGTGTTGTACATTCTCAGATGCTGTGACAAATACTGACACAGAAATGGAAGCTTCTGTTAGTGGTCTGGTGGACCAATATATGCCTCAAGTAATCCAAAAGACAATATAGTCCCAGCTATTCTTGTGAATCACATTTTGTTTATACAACTAATAGAATTCAGTCTTTAAAGAAGTCAGCAAACTTGTGGAGGATTTGCAAAACACTTCGATATTTGCCATATCACAGTGCCTTCCTACACAATCAAACTAATTTTCATGGCAGAAATAATGAAGAGGTACCATTTATTCTCATTCAGAACAAAGAAGTAAGTATCACCAGTCAAGACCTCAAGTGAGCTCAATTATGCCCTGCAGAACCTTCTTATCTCTCATCTTGGTTTCCGCAGATTTGACTATCTTGGCATGGCAAATTCACCATTCTTGCAGATGTTGTAACCATGCTCCAGCCAGATGCAATGAAACGGCATTGCCTGTTGGTAGATTGATTCCAACTTCTCTCATATTTATTAGAAAGTGAATTCTCTATTTGATATCATACTCAGTATAGCTACCTATTGTTTGGAATATATTATACTCCCTCTCAGAAAGTCTCTTAGTCACTTATGTACACACCATTGACCCCTTTCACTGTAGCTGAAGTTGAAGATATCCGATTGATCTCAACTTTCTGGTATCAATACAGCATGAGTAACCATGTTTCCACTGCTGTTAGCTCTAGTATCTGAAAAATATCCTTTAGACATTAGAATAGTCTTTACTTCAGGGCAATACATTTGTAATGGGTGCTGACCCAGGGTACTTTGGGGGTTTCATGTAGGTTGCACTTAGCTGAGTCAAAGTATGTGGACAAGAATTATATATGACAAAGCTCCAGAGCTATACTATTCCAAAACACACATTCAAAAGTCATGGATTTACTTCCTGTTATCCTCATTTGCTTCATAAAATCCCCCTCTCTCTTTGATCACTCCTTTGCTGCCATACTCCTTTTCAACTCCCCAGCTACCATCCCCTCCTCCTTCTTCCAGTTGTCTTCCCAGTTCACCACTCTTTATACAAGCTTCCTTACATTGTGAATTCAGTTCTTTTTCATAACCCACTGTTTTCCTTCATGGTTAAACAAGTGCTGCTCATTTGCATTATAGGAACCACTAATCTTCCCTGTGATCACCTCCTTCCATTCAGCTGCCTCTCGTCTTGTCCTTGTTTGCCATTCATACCCTTCTCTTTGCATTCAGAAAACACCAACCTTTTTGCTTCATTATACAGCATTCTATTCTATTCAGTCACCATTACCTCAAGTTGGTGTCTCAGTATCTCAAGCTGCAAGCAAATCTATCTCTCTAATCATTATGAAAGACAATATCAAATAATACTTGCTTTCATCTAATGATAGAGGAGATATTAATTGTGCAATTGCCATTATAGAGGAATATTTCGCACTTGCAACTATGTATCATACTAGCAAGGGAAGGGCAAACTGTTGTATGTCAGATTTGGGTGTAACGAATGGGATCGTGCATGTGAGAGAATGCATCAACTGGAATCATTCTGATTTCAATTTGTGCAGCCATGGACCTGACAGGAACTGGTATCACTTTGGGAAGTAAGAGAGTTATAGCCTTTTGAAGCACATGAAATGTCAATGCACCAGGGTGTGTCTCCTGGCAGGTCAGGATGGTATATTCGAGTTGGATGATTCTGAGAATATCATATATTATCATACTACATTGGTAGGATATCATATGGAATATGAAAAATGTGTAATGCTAAACCAACTATGTTCAGTACTATTAAGTTGAGATATATGGCAAGGATACAGTATATTATTGTAGTTTAAAATGATTTTTGGATGATATTCCAAAAGTTGAAGACAATTATAGATTCATTGCATACTTTGAAGTTACTATAACAATAGATCAATGATATAAAATATCCCCAGTAGATTATCAACAGATGTATACATTAAAAGATAATATTGGATAGATAATAATTTATATGAACCAAAAATCAAATGCCACAAATCTTATGAGATGGTAAACAACATTCTGATAATTTAGACAGTATACAGCAACTAACAGAATAGCTATGATATTAGAATTATCTGTCCATCAGGAAAAGCTTCAGCTGTTTAGTACTAAGAATCCCAACTGATGGTCAGAGCTGTACTATGATATCTTTTTAATATGACCACTGTGCTGTAACATATTATATATTTATCACTTTGGGTTATAGAATTTTATCGCATATATAGATATAGTTTACTATTTGCCAGATATTATAATATCCCAACGGTGAGATTGCAACTTCAACACATAATTTTGAATGTCAATTGAGATTTTAACAAGTGAGTATTGGTATACAAAAATTCCAATATACAATTACATGGTACATTAAAGCATTTATATTATTAATCACAATATAATCTGCTATTTTAGTTTAGTATCTGGTTAGCTAGAGATAAATACAGTGTCAACTATTTCAGTACAAGTACAATTGTTCTCACAACTTAAGCAATGTGATTTTAGGCTGATATTGCAATTGATTCAATATTCATATCCTCATAGTTGAAATCACTACTTAAAAGAGTCACTATTTTTGTTGAAAATACTGGATAATCAAGATAAGTTCAATAACTAATAGCAATATACATATAACAAAATTGTTTTCATTGTAATACAATATGGGCTTCTATGTTAGTGGTATGCAATGCTACAAAGATAATTAATTTGTTCATTTGAGATTGGTATCACACTGCAATGTATTATGATTCAACAGTGAACAGAAGTGATATTCGATAATTCACACACAAACCAATATAGGATTGATCACTCCATCTGTCCTATAGGTTCTGAAAATTCCATATTCACTTAATATAAAACTGAAATGATCTTTATTATAGTATTTCTGACAATTGTGATTATAACATTTATGGCTATTTAAAGTGCAATGGAATATATTGGCATTTTTAATTAATATGGAACTGAAAAGTATACTTTTCACATATCTGCTACCAATTCTGGCTTAATAATTATCACAGTAATATTTATCTTCTGAAATAAATTTTAACTGATCTGTTACTAATTTATGCAACTAACAAATACTGCTCAGATATGGATTCCAATACTGAGATACATCACTGTGACAATGGTGCAAACCATAGTACTGACAAATTATGGCACCAACTAGTATCAGACCTTCTTCTTCTGATAACTATGTCTGCTGTGTCAAGTATACTGTCAAACATGATTTCAATCATGTACATAAAATTAGTAAGAATTTATGGATCAGATTGAAGTATGTTTAATTGTTAATGGAAATGTCATCTCTTATAAAGGAGGAGTTAATCTGTAATAATATCCTAGATGAGAATCAATGGTTCAAGATTATTTAAAAGTACAATGTAACTTTAGTGGAGTCATCAATATATTGATTTGCATTGGAGAATCTATGTTAAATCGTTTATAATAGTATAATTTGTTATTCTATATCACATCAGGCTCTCACAGTATTTCTTATAAAGAATTGAGCAATCAATACATATTTTTCTGCTGCAACTGGTTACACTATACCTACCTGAGTTGACGGTAAATACCTTGTACTATCAAGAACTGTCTCGGGAAGACAAGTGTAAAAATTTGCAATTTAATATCACCTAGGCTTTGGAGGTTAATAAAAAAGTTACATACTTTAATTACAATTCAAAGTCTTTCACAATAGATGCAAAGACTTTGCCATGTATAACTATCAAAACAGTGGGGTTTTCAATATAAATGCTGTAAATAGATATATAAATTGGTATAACTATTTCAATTTGATAATAGATATATATATAATAATATCTGTCATATAGAATAACATTGTAGTAAGCTGGGTTAAAAACATAGTGATATTTAACTCTGGAAAGTTATTCAAAAAGAAAGCAATACTGGTTATAATTAAAAAAAAATCTGATTAAGAAAAGTACCAAGCATATGTTGGAAGTAATTTTGTTGCAAATATAATTCAATTGGTGATGGTATAAGCCATGGCAATAGTGGAAAGGGTGATGAAGATGATGATAGCAATATGAATAAGGATGGTGTAAATGAGTAATAAAAACTTGAACGATGTTATACCAATGACAAAGGGATCAGAAATTCCAATCGTTATTGTATACCGAATTGTGAAAGATTTATCCAATATGATTCTAGGAATAATTATAATATGATACTTACCACTGCAAACAATTTAACAAAGGATTATTACCAGATTACTACATACTCATGAAATATTTCATTGCAATAGAGTTACTACATAGATTGCTTTACAATTTCATTTAAATGAATTAATATTTAGAATGATATCTGCCACTTGCAATATTCTACAACAAATAAGTGGAATATATGTAACACTTCAGTCAGGATAATAGATAAGAATATTTCTGAATAATCTATATATCTCAGGCTTGTATCACCCTGCAGCGATAGATATTGTGGATACTACGACACCATATCTCAATCAAAGTACCAATTCCATTCCATCTGAATGGTACATACAGCATACTCTCCTTTGCATCTTATATACAGTTTTCCATTATGGATTATTCTCATCAATATGTACATACTTGACATCTATAATAGTAAAAGTCAAGTACTATCCTTTGCTGTTAAATTACAATTAGAGTACAATTCAATTTTCATGGTAATATTGAAGAAATGGTATTGAATTAGTAAGGTAGTATGGTATTTAATAGGAATAAGGAATATGCATTACATTATACTACTGAATAGCATAACTGTCAACATATTACAAAGTAAAACATGTAATATATACAGGAGATATGTATAAAAATTACATAAATCCCAATGAATGATAGAAAATCAGCATTGGAATAATTTACTAGCCATTCAACCAGTGAATTAAATGCATGTGGAAGTTATAGCCATAGTAATCAGAAGAAAGATGCAAGCAAAAGTGATAGTACATAGAATAAACTACCAGTAGAGGTTAACAAATCCAAAAATAGATAATTGTTTTAGGCTATAGTAGAATATTGGTGGTAACATTAGGAAGAATTATACAGAAAGTGAAGGAAACCATTTTAAAAATATAGTTTATAAGAGTTCTTTAGCTGCAGATAAATAGCAATTGTATAAAAAGAAGCTGATTTACATTTCTATAACCAAGACCTTCCAATCTGTGCAAAAATGTAGCATAGTTGATGATGCAATGTGGTTTGTATTTGTTACAAAATGAAGTATATTATAGAACATCAGAATATAAATGATAACATTAATGGAACTTTGGGAATATTGCTGTATATCTTTGTTATATTTAACTAACTTATAATCTCACTGCGGATGTGTCAATTGAAGTTTAATTTTAAAAACAAATTTGATGAAAATTATTTGCATAACTTGCTTACTTTGAAAACAGACTGAGAATAAAGTTACCTATACATTAGTAGAATATATGATAAAAAGATGAAGAGCAAGTTGATACACACATTATAATTGAACAGCAGCATGACAAGGAGTTCATTACTTTCATCTTCATTTAGATAGTCATTAATATGTAGTAGTTAGTATATAGTAGTTGTTTGTAATATGTAGTTTGCAATACTGTACATTTGCATATATAGTACACTATCTATTCAATACACATATATATTAGTAGTAACAAAAAGGGTAAGCTCAATACCTTCAACTGTAATTTGAATAGTAGTCAACAAATTGATCAATTCAGTAAGGTTGGAAAAAAGTCATTTCATCACTTGTGATCTACAGTAAGCTTTATAACCTCCAGTTCTCTCCCATAGAAGCCATAAGGGGATTGAGTTGATTAAAGCCTGGAACAAACACATATAATGCTTATAACCCCTAAGTAATACATTGTATGTTATAGTAGTATTTCTTTATGTCATTTGTACTCTTATTGTAATTTATTTGCAAATTGTACTTTGGTCACTGGTATCCTCCAGGAGTGTGTGATAGCTGGCAAAGTGTAATCTTTTAAGTGTCAATGTCAGGAGAGAATCAGACGCTACACAGGCATGTCTGGCAGCCATGTGAGCAATGTGAATATTTGATGACTAGTAAAGGTGCATGATGAGAGTAATTGTGATCCATTTGGTAGCATAATGTAGTGCTTGATAGAATCTTGTGAGAATCTTGGAGCATTGTCCAACCAATACAGGAATACCAAACACACTCCACAAAGTACCTGGGATCTTAGAGATAATTATTTGGAGGACGGCCATCGCAATTTGGTTCTCTTTCATCATAATCAAGCAGTTGATTACCATCCACAGCGAATATGATATGTGGATTGAATGTTCATTATCAGATTTAAGTCATACTTATAGTAGCAGACAGCATCATCAATGTTCAATTGTCTGCGTTGCAACTTCTATGGACAAAAAAAGACAAGCTACTCGGACATTGTACCAGGTAAACCAAATACATTACCCCACCTATTGATTAAATACTATCAATCGAACATGGTGTAAGTGTCACCCACTCCCTCGCCCCCATCAAAAGGGCTGACAAATGTAGCAAAATTCATTCCGTCAACAGTACCAATAACATCAGCAAAAACTAAAATTCCTTCACTAGATTTATTTAGTTTATTGTACCCACAAACTCAAAAAAATGAAATTGAGGTTTCCCTGAAATATGGCATTGGTTCAATGTTCATGAGTGTTCTTTGAGTTGTCGCGATGCTGTTTCCAAGAGCCGCAACCAGTGTACCCACCTTTGCGAAGGTGACAACGAGCACATGACGAACGGTTTACACTTTCTTCGGCAATATCACAAATCATCTCTCGGCATTCTCCTACGTCGCCCAATTTGATTTGTCTTCGCGAGGATTATAGTACTCGCTCCATACATCTAATCAAGGGTGTAAGTCTGATTTTTGAAGACCCTTATTGCATAATTTGACAAATGATAGTTACAATGCAGAAGTGGTTCATGATATTTATTTCGTTGATACAAGATTGTCAGTACTTTGCAGTTCAACTGTCACGGGAGGGTTATGCATCATCGCGATTCTGAACTCACACCTCCGAGCTCAGAAATCAATAACCCATCAGTTCTATTATATTTACTACTATTATGATAGATCGACAAAACTTGGAATACAATAGCGCACAAAGGAAATCCTAAATCTGATTACTGACACCATTCCAAACCACCAAGCGACATCGCAGTCTCTACAATCGTACTTCCACCTACTAATCCCATATTCTCAATACTGGTCATGTTGGTGATGCTGCTGATGTCGTTGCTGTTGCAGTTGCTGTCGCTGCAGGGGACGGGTTGCTGCTGGTGGCGATGGCAGACCCACCCATAGGCAGAACAGCTGAGAATCACATGCTACCTTCGGTTGCAGCAACACAGCTGCTGAGAGTATTAAAAGAATTGTCGGGCTGCTCTATGAGCTCCTCCGGGATGTTATCAAGGACGTACTCATCAATGCTGCTCTGATCATTGTGAGGTTGTGCGATCGCTGGGTCCGTGCCAGTTGAGTGGATCCTTCAGCGAATCATGTGGTGGATATTGTCTATCTTTTTGGCTTCAACCTCTGGTGAGGAAGAACAAAAATCCGCGTCCGGATGACGGAATACATCTTTGCATGTGTTTATCACCTCGTGATTAATGTTTCTTGTACCGCACATACGTTGTACTCCACCTCCTGGACCAAACTCTGGTGGGACCCTAAACTTGCCTGTTTTCCAGGCTGACAGACAATGCAGGATGGCTGTTGCGATGAGGGCAATGAATGTCGGGTTGATTTGATCCATCGATGATCTATCTTTCATTCGCATTTGTTGTATGCCATCGAACTATGTCCGGTGAATAAGATCCACAATATCAGTCGCTGCAAATCGAAACTTGCACTACTAAATTGATCGTCAAGACAACGATTATACAAGATGGGAACTTTGAACTTACCTCACGAACAGGTCTGGGGCATGTAAACCTGTTCCTGGCCAATAGCCAGGCTACCATTTTCCGGACCTCTGTAGGCAACTGTGTTCGAAATACATAAATTGAGTCGAATGAGGTCCATGATGCAGCGGTATGCCATTGCTGCATGGCAGCAATTCATCTTTGCGAAAGCCTGATGTGCAATGTCAGAGATGAAAACAATGGTTGAGATGATTCATTTACCACTAAAATGTACGCACGTCGAGGGTCTGAGTTTCTCTGGGCTGCATCAATCCAAGTGATATCCTCATACCATCAACTATGAATCTGGGTGGACTTCACCACATTCGTGGTAAAAGGATTCACAAACATTGCATAATTCATAGCTAAAGGCTTCACATGTGCCATGACCATCGCCGGAGCGCCTGAAAGGGTTTTCTGGGTGCTGTCTTCTGGGCCAACAATGAGGCCTGTCACATCGTCAACAAAGAGCTCATATCACCACAGATTTCCAGCTTTCCATGCAACCAATTGCTCACCGGCTTTGTTTGAATCCTTCCTCTAGTAAATATATACATCAGCGGGAGGATTCAATCATTCAAACGCTTAATCAGATTCATTTTTCGATGACGGCGGGGCAGGCTCACATTCATTGTCCTCCTTGAAGACGATATAGACCTCCCAATGCTCAGGATTTAGGGTTAGCGCCAACATGGCAGTTAACTGAGTTGCCTCGACTCATTTTCCAAGTGTTGACATGAAGGAATCTTCTGATGGCCCCTTGCCCATTGTTTACCTAGATAGTCGCCAAAGAGGCTTGTTGTCGGATTCTGAATTTTCATCTGGATGATCATTGCAAATGTCGGGTATCGTGCTGAGATAGTCACCAAGATCCTCATCCTGGCTAGATCATCTGCTTCTCCTGGTGCGGGAAAGAAGAGGAGGAGGAGGAAAAGTGCTGCACCTCCTTGTCATGATTTAGGAAGGCGGCGAGTGATATGTACAAGAAAGTCAATGTGGTGACTGAAGGAATTGTGAATGAACGTAGAGTAAATGGATTAAAGTGTTGTGTAATGGAACGAACGTGTTGATATGATTGAAAGCATCGGTGTGATGTGTCTTTTCATCCTGTCGACGATTCCAGGATCTTGGCTTGTCTCACCACCCACACTTCCAACTCCTTGGTTGGATGGGAACTCGGAACTAAGAATGGCAGGTGACCAGCCTGCAGCACAGTTGTTGATTGGCTTCCTTTGGCAAAAATTGTTATCGCAACGAGCAAAAAAGCATTTGCATTTCACTAATCATTCCGGCTAACTTCTGCTGGGTAAAGATACTGAACTACCAATTACATGACAGCCAAACACGGAGTCCTATTACTGTCAATATCTCTTTCCCAGAGACAAACGTCTCAACGATTACTCTCAACACAGCCCTTCATGCATAAATAAGAATGATGTAATAATAAAATAAACAAAACACCAAAAAGAGACCCAAAACCTCACCAAAAAACTCCAAATTATCACCCGTCTGTCCACCCTCCAAAATACCAGACAACTACCCACACAACTAGAATACTTGACCAACCATCCAGCCACTGCATACCATCCTCACAACGGCTAATTTGCAGCTGGGCGGCTGCTTGTGAGCAACCTCTGAGCCAAAGAGCCTGCTGCGGGAGGATTCACAATCTGATTGTACTTGCGTACGCAAGCCACATCCTCATCAGCAACCAGGCTTTGCTCATAATCGGCATAGAGATCAAGAGCTCAGTTTTGGATGACTTCAAGGTGTTGCTGCTGTCTTATGATCCTCTTTTGAAGGTTCTGTTCGAACTATTGGAAGCGTATTTTTGTTGTCAGAAAGCTTCTTCAATTTGAGCACCGTGTCTCACCGTCATCTTCTGATTCCACCCCGATATCGTTGATCATATCCTCAGCTCGTGGTGGGAAGACATCATCCAGAGGAAGGTCGCTGCGGCCACCACGCATAGAGGTCTGGGCACCAGCTGTGCCATCGGCTTGTTGGCCACGATAAACAACACAACAACACGTTGAGTTCCATAACGTCATCGCTGCCTGTACCCATCCGGCAGCAGTATTGGTATCGAAGATTGGGGTATCATTAGGGGCGTATGGACCACCAACTCCATGAGGCTCCTCCCGGCAGCCCCAAAGCTCTCACACTGTCCAGCTGGGGTCTGGCAAAGCAGCAATTGCAATATTCACGATTGACAAAATAATTGTATAGACAATTGATGTAACTATTGGAAGTATCGATTCATCATCCCCAGTCCAGTGCCATGGTAAGAACTGAGTATGGTTTTCACCCACCCTTTTCCCAGCGATGTCGGGATCCACATAGGTGATGGCATAGCTAATTGGCTCGAGAAGAAAATCTGTCGAGGCATTGCAACGCACCATTTTCTGAGAAGCCTTGTGACCTGAGGTTTCTTCCTTGTCGTCTACTGTATCTACACATCATTCACAGCAACAAAGGAAGGATCGGGGCAATGAAATACATACCATCGTGCACAAGTTGCTTCTTCTTAGTTGGGGTTCTTTCGAGCCTATTGTTCATTCTGCCAGAGCCAACCTCTGCGAACTCATCCAGTGCTGCCTGCAGTCTCTGACCATCGAGGTTAGTCTTGTCTGCCATGTACTGTTTCCAAACCGGCCATTTAGACGCCCAATCACTGATTCAAGTCATGCAATGATTGATTGGGAGATCCTCCTGCTCAGGGCCGGCGCCATGCATCTTGATGATGCACATGGTCTGGGCAATCACCCAGATGCGCACCCTCACTTCATTATCTCTCCATTGTGTTGTCAAGCCACCCTTACCCTGCCAAATCCCCATGGTTTCTGCAGCCCATTGGCTGACTCCAACACCGGCGTTCTCGGCCCAGACACGGCCTTGTAGAGTCGGCATCCAGATTGTATATGCTTCTGTGACAACTCATTTCGGCAACCAGAAGGCATCACATTACATTTCAGGTTCTCAACGGTGGTCAATGATTGAGTGGTGGGTATCAAATCCTTTGTACAATAATCAAGCATCGGCAGTGTTAAGTATCATGTCAGGGGTGAAGCGATGTGGTAGCAGAGGTGAGGAGGGTGTGTCGAAGGTTCTGGAGATTGTAAGTAAGGTGGGCAGGCAGGGCGAATATATATATGGGCTTGGAGGGTTTTCATGATCTGGCGACATCATCTTGGCTGCAATTCAGCTAGGAAACAATTTGCTTAGCATCATCTAAGTGCCCTGATTCGTCGACTGAATGCTTAATCTCATCACAAAGACAACTAAAAGCATGCTCTGCAGTCATATCTCACCTGTTTGTCCATGCTGTAGTTCTTGTACCCCGCAATGACGTCGCTGGGTCGGTATGTAAGAACAATGCAGGGTTCACGTCAGGTACAAACTTGACAATACGTGACAACCATGAATCAGGCATTGGCCATAGGAGGGAGTTGTGAGGGTGCAAAACAATTGCCGTGCTGAGCTGAATGCGGATACGGTATGCTTTTCGAGATCCAATGCATGTTGAAATGGAAAGAACGATTAATCACTTTGCAAATGTGTAAAGAGGATGACAGAAATTTTAAGAGAGTGGTAGGACCCCTTATTGGAAAGAGTAGATCTAGGTGCAGCTTTTTCCGAGGACCAGCCGGGTTGAACTGACATGAGTAGCTGAAAGACTGTCGAGTCGCTTCTTAACATAGGTGTGACATTTCATTTTGCACACGCAACATGGATCTTTGTCAACAGTGTCTTTACTGGTTGAGGACCTGCTCTTACATCAGCGCTTACATCACACACCTCTGTCGCGACCCCTAAGAAAGGATAGTATACATATCAGCCTAACACCTGCCAGATGATAGTTTTGCGATCCAGCACAATTGCTTTCTACTTGCAGTTGTTCATGAACCACATGGAGACCGTTTTCTTCTCCCTGCGGACAATGATTCTAGCGATACAGAAGCCGACAGCGAGAATGCGTGTATCGATCCAGAGCAACCTCCAGTTCGGACAGGTATTCACGGTACTCCACACCAGCACAACCGCCTAGCGGGGAAGCCTATAAGTTGGGTGTATTGCGAGAGCGTCGAAGATGAAATTGATCTATCGTCACAGTTTTCTTGCAAGGAGGAGTATAGATTGGCGCACTGGTGCGCCAAACACAACTTGAGCAGTGCTGCTATCAACGAGCTTTTCAGGAACCCTACAATGGCAACTGCCAGTAACTTCACTTTGTCCCACACTGTATTGAAACGGTTGAACAAAATGTCCTACACGATGGGCATCAACTTATGGAAATCCAGCCAAGTGTGTTACAATCGTTTGGTCGATCCAAACAACCTTCATGATGATGATTACACACGTTTCTTTTACTTCAATCCAGTTGAAAGCATTCAATGCCTCACGCAACAGCCTGCGTTCAGGGAACATATGTCTTATGCTCGAGCAAAGGAATTCAATGATGCTGAGGAACATATCTACTGAGAGGTGAAATCCAGCAATGTGTGGTGGAATGAACAGGTACATTAGTTGAATTTGGTCATAGCTACGATGATTTTGTCCGCTTCAATAGCTACGGGGGCCACTTGGAGCTATGATTGTCCCTGTGTTCAGCAGTTCAGACCAGACACATCTTACAAACTATTTGGGTGACAAGAAGGAATGGCCAGCATATATGAGTGTCAGAAACATGGACTTGTCAATTACATCAACACTGTCGAACCTGGCAAGAATCCTTGTGGTTCTTCTTCCTGTTCCGCCGAAATATCGCTTTAATGGTCATGCAGAAACGACTGCTGTGAAGGAAAAACAAATCCAGGATCGAGAAGGTGTTAGGAAGGTCTTCGAGTTTACATTTCGTCTTCTCAATGGGCTGTTCAACAGTGGAAAGCTTGGACTTTGAGCGGACGGTCGGATACGGCAATGTTATCCTGTCATCTCTGCATGGATGGCTGACTACTTCAAACACATACACTTGGTCTGAATCAAGCAGCACCATTGCCCTGTGTGCAAAGCATCGAAATCGTCGTTTGGAGAAGGGAATTCATTGTGGGGGCAATTGAGAGACTATCCGCTATACTTCCAAAAGATGATACTTGCGACTGAGGGAGATGAGATGGAGAGTCGGGCAGTTAGACAATATCTGGACAATAGAGCAGTTGAAACCTCAGAAGGCATCTTCTGGAATATGAAATGCATCTTCCCAACAACTATTATCGTACCCGATATTCTTCATACTGTCTAACTCGCTATGCCTAAGCATTTGATCGACTGGGTAATGTCCTTCCTCACACAACATTCCAGGATTAACAAATTCAACCAGCTCTGGGCGACGATTCCTCCATATCCTGCCTTCCATCAATTCAACAGACCATGTAGCCAGGTGACGCAATGGAGTAGAAAGGAGATAACAGCACTCCAGCGTGTGATTGTCCCAGTTTTCGCGGTGACTCTTTCAAACCCTTTGGCGAGCCAAAGGATTCCCTTCACAGATGCCCTGTTGTGCGTCAAGAACTTTGTGTATTTTCACCTTATGGCACAGTACCTGTACCATACTGAGGTCACGATCGACTACAAGGAGAATTATCTGGAGGAGTTTCATCATCACAAGGATGTTGTCAGTCGATTCTGCGCCAGTAAATCTACAAAGAAGGTCCCGGAAGCCTTGAAAAAGCAGCTTACATTGGCCCAACAGGAGGAATGGGAGAGTGACCCTGCTTGTAACAATCTTTCTGCGGCTGCAAAGCACTGTCGCGTTAGTGAAGATACAATGCAGATCGAGTCAGAAATTGCACAACATCTTGTGGACGAATCAGATTTCAACTTTGTGAAGAGGAATCTCCTGAACCACTTCTCTGACCATATCTGCCAGCTGGGCAACCTCCTGAATGTAGGCTCTGAACTCCCAGAAAAAGTGATGATGGATTTTAGAGAAGCATACCAACAATCGAATCGTTGTGAGGCCACCTTCCAGATTTTGCGAACCACAGCCCCACACGAGGTGTTTCAGTATCGAGAGCTGAATGCAAATGCTGCAAAACAATGTTGCGAGAATGATATGCATCTAACCAAAGCGACTATCACGCGAATGATAGAAATCCCACAACCAGCAATCAAGACCCCTGATGACTTGGCTGAGTGGTGTGCAATGCCAAAAGGGGAGGTACAGTATCACTTTGCTTACTGTTTCAAGAGATTTGCCGACGTCACAGACTATGTCAATCACGATCAGTATTTCAGTCGTCTCCACGATGCAAAATCAATTTAGTACAATGCAGTAGCAATTCCTGTGACGTCTTTTCAATGTGACGAGCAAGCAGTTCATATGGTTTGTTGCACTGGGTCAAAAAGGTGGAGCAAGCATATGCCACCAAGAAATGATACAGTGCTTCTCTGGATGGGGACGAGTCCGGATAGCCACATTAAGTTGACTGCTGGACGCACACTCGCCCGGTTGAAGTGTCTTTCTGTCATCGAGGATGCTGAATCGAGCGTTGAAGGGCATCTTGCCTTGGTTGACACGTTTGCAACAGGGCCGATACATGGGTCTGCTGGTATGATGATTGTCGAGGAGAGGCATCAACCTCCGATGCAACCCTTGCACGATGGAAGCTACCGTTGTAATCCTTTTTTCAGCATCATATCCACTTATATCATCCCTACCAGCATGATTGAATGAGCGGTACACCTTCTTCTGCTGACGCCGCAGCCAGATAGCTCGCGGTGGTCCTTGAGCAACACAATTGACTTGAATGCTGTCATTGTGTTTTACATGTAGATTATTCAACTCAATGCTTGAAGTAATTTTTGCAGCGATATACAGAAAACTGATGAGTGTTTACTCTGGGTGTCTAAATTTTTGTAATGGGAGTTGTGCAAGCTTGTCTATAATCGATGTCTGAATGGATTAAATAGTTAAGAATATTCTTGAAATCAATGAAACATTTCAAAAAACCGTCGAAACAATTAACATCTAGAGGACCAACATGAACGAAACAAGTGCAATGAATTAGCTTAAATCACTTAACACATTGTTCAGATGTCGTGACAACGCAATTACATCATTGAACGCTTCAAAGCATGTTGGAAGATTGAAAATCTGTTGCTTGGATTATTGGTGGAGAATGTATACAAGGATTGGTGCATCGGGTCCATTTTCGTAAACCAATTTCACTTTTTGATGATGAAGCTTCAGGTACTCTTTGTATTTCCTGATAGTTCATACCTGGTGAGTGGGTGAGATTGAATCTTACTGTCATTTGGCTTGCTTGGAAATATGTAACAAAGGGTTTTATGAGATGTTAGCTAGCTGTGAATCATAAGGGTTTTGAAAGGCAATATAATATATTCAGGTGAACAAGGGCAGCAACTATCAGGCAATAAGGAGCCCCATGATGGGGAGTGCTGTGTCAAATATGAGTGTACACAGATGGTGATGGTCGAGGATTGAATGAAATAGAAGAGCACCACTCAAGGCAGTGGAGCACCAAGCACGTTAGAGAAGATCCTATCATAGTGCAAGAATGCTGACAGCCGGGTTGAGAAGTAATGAATGTATCAAATATGTGACAATCCCGACTGATCTGCACTAATGGAATTGAGGATCAGACATCTCTGCCGAGTAGTACCAAGACAGTGAGACTTCAGCTTGAGATGTAATTAAGCAGTGGTAGGCTGAGGAGTGCCAACAGGAATTGAGGTGCACCTATCCTAGGGGTGGTGCAATGAACCAGGGTATGAAGTGCCCCACAAATGTGCGAATAATGAAAGCAGTGACATCCAAAGTGAAATTTGTAACAGGGGAAGTAAACAATTAACTTTCTTATTCATATTGAGCAAACAAAGCCAGAGTCTACATTGCGGTGTAATATTCCGACATCACTCAATCAATAGCAATCATAGGCACTGACAAACCATGGGCAGCGAGACATCAAATCAACAGGTATGATGTTGGCTGGCGCTCACAGCAATTCATGGTGAAGATGAATTGATGGTAAGTTATGTCCAGAACTTCCATTTGGGTGAACTATGATTTCTTATCTTCCACAACTGTTGAGAGATAATCAGAGTCCCATATAAGCTCCTAAACCTAGATCTAAACCTCAATTTGAAAACCGCAATCCAACTGGTACCTATAGATAACTGTTCAACGTGCCCCACCTGCCAACTGTCCTTGAATGGTACTCATCTTGGGATTAATCTATGTAGATTTTCGGCCACAGTCAATATTGTAAGTCTGAAAGAGAAGGAATAATCAGAATTCAACACTTACAGATTTTCATGTTTGCAGATCTATGTTGAATGGTGGATTACCCGTCAATTTACACCCAGATGGTGCACCTACAGAAGAGCCCGCCAAGGTGTACTGGCAATCCTAAACATAAGCGCCTAGTTTAAAGCGTTTTCAACCAGCAAGTTCCTCTCATGGGATAATATTCACCAAGAGGTGGTTGTGAATATGATTGCATCCACCACACATTTCGCAATATCGACAGAAGCCCTTTAAATTGGGGAACACTCTGATCTCTGCTCGCATGGGGTTGTTGAATATTCTGGTCTCCACTACACTTGTATAATGGGAACATCTTGCTGGGTGTATGGTTAGACTTGTACAATTTATTGACCACGATTAACTTGTTGCATTTGGGCAATGGTGGTGCTATTGCTGCAGATAAATTCCGAGAAATGGAAAGCACAGGGAGCACAATGACAGCCTAATCATGGCTCGGTTGCATTTGCAGTTGAACCTATGTTGTCAGAAATGTCTTCTCCCTATGCACCAGGTTTAGAAGGAGTTCCTGCTGTTGATACTCCATATCGTCTTCTTCGATGTTCAATGAGACTATGGCCTGTCCCAACATCTCACATTCTTTATCACAGACAGCCTGATCCGTTTGCCATGCTGCTTCAGCAATGCGATTGGTGACAGAAGTTATCTCCAAAACGATGCACCATGACAAGGATGGAAGTCAAAAACTTGATGTGACAATGAAGATTAGCTGTTTTCTTCAATGTGAGTGTGAGTGCTCTATCAAGATGTGATTCATGATTGTTCTGTGAGTAGTGATTCCTTACCTCACTGGCCATCAGTTCCATGTTGATAAAATACCGATAGAGGTTAGAGAGTGGAGGAGCAATAGCTCATCACAGTTAAATATAAGCTTAAAAGCCATAGAATAATGGGACTAATGATGAATAAAGTTGCACATGAGCGAGGACGATGCAATTTAGCATGCATCTGAACACATTTTTTGGGATTACTTTCATAGCTCATATTGTTTTCCAGGATGGAAGTCTGATAATGTGAATTAGAATGTGTCAGGTGCACTGGAATAGCTGGATTTCTAATACCACATGCCGAAATGTCAGCACTTCTATCAATGATATTCTTGATGCAAGAATGGGAAGTTAGCTTTAGCTGACACCAATTGAATCAAACCAGACATATTTAAATAAGACCCACCTGAACCAGATCCACCTACACCAAGTGCATCTGAACCCAATACACCAGAACCAGATCCACCTGAGAAACTCATAACATCGACATAGATGTAACATTAACTCACATGTTGTGCTCGCCAACTGGATCGCAGATTACATGAATGAGAATGAGTGCCACAGCATGGGACCCATCTAAAATTAGTAATTATTCATGTCTGTTTAAGCATTTGAGCTGACTGCATGCCATACAGTTGTTGCAGCATTGAGACTTGGAGAACTCAACAGATTTGGAATCTTGTGAGATATGGCTGAGTTGCAAGGATTCAGACTGAGTTGATAATTGATAGGGGAGAAATACGAATCTCCACATATGGTATCTCAGTTGCAAGGACACACATATTGTCAGGATATTTTGTTGTATTAGTATGCTGCAGCTATGTTAACAATCATTAAGGCAATACTCCAAGCATAACTTCCATTTCATGTGTTCATCTGGGTCAGGTCAGCAGATTACTTTAACAACAATATTGCAGGCAATTGAGGAGGGAGAGAATTTGGGTACACAATCAAGAGATATAAGCATAGAGACAGAATGATGTGGTACAATGATCATTCAGGGGTAATCTTATTGATTCAACTACACATTAATGGAAAGATGGGTCATACTTACTCCCTCCCAACCAGATTTTGCATATATTATCTAGTCAAGCTAACACATTATCTAATCACAAATTCCATATAGGCCTCACAACTACAAATTTGGCTTAAAAGAAATGTTGGCATCGGAAGTCATATATGATGGTCCCGGTACATATTTAAGAACCATCTCACAGTCCGCAATGATATCATTGCATAGAATCCACTTGAATTACATTGCATCAAGGATTGAATAGTTATTCAACATTCAATACAATGGCTGTACTTGCAGTCTAGCCTTACATTGACAGTTAATTGCTCTCTTCAAAGCTCTCTTTGCTTATTCCAATCTATTATCGCAATACGATTGGTATACAATCTTAGTATACAAACACTAGACTGGAATATAATAAGCCAGTATAAGATTGGTCATGGAGTGAGGCCTTTCAAGACATGCAGTGAGCAGGAAGTAACCAGTTACCTACAGAGTCACTGAGTAAAAACTGCCATTCATAATTTGCTCTCTTTGAACTCTCTTACTGGAACTCAAATCGCATAATCCATTTTAACCTACCAACTTTTGCCACCCAACCATTTATTTCATTTGTATCCAGTTACATGTGCTCTAAACGCATTGAGAACCTAGACCTCTTTGAGGATTTGTGGCACATGGGGTGAGTGGGAGTTGCTGGTCATCTGCAGAGTTGCAAAGTAGAATCTGTATATTGACATTTTCTCTCTTAAACTCCAGTACTTTTGACTGAGCTGAATGTTACAGAAGCTATTGCAAGATTTGGAAGCATACGTCCAAACATACTACTTAGTCAATATCAAGTTAAGTGAGATTACTGATTGGCCAGGGTCATACATGTATGATTTAGTGTGCAGTGGCTACCTTTCTCCAATGGACAAGTTGTCTCAGAGCTTGACACTTACGCCATTTGTGTGACAGCCTTTACATACTGGTCATGTTTAGATTTATTAATTCTGTCAGTTGCCAAGTGGGATGTGCCACCACCACCAAAACATGTAGTGTTTTGATAGAAGACAATTTGTATGTGCTGACTCTACTAATTGACACAAATTCATATGCGAAGAAAATCTACCCAGTATGAAGCAAATCAAAAATGCCAAGTACGCAATAAACTCGGTACATCCACATCAGTGGCTGATTTTTTGACTCAGCACAGTGCCTGGGTTTGAATCATACATCAATAATGAACCATGGCATGTTACAGTTGGCTTCATACAAATATCAATATGTTATATATATATGAATTGCGGATCTACTGTGCCTGAAGTTCAATCATAGGTGAGGAAATACCCGGCAGCTAAGCAACATGCTTAGCGAAGAATACACAAGCCATTTCTCAACATCAAACTCTTGGCATTGCCATTTTGAGGTGTGCCTGAACGTCCATAATCAGTAGAATATACTTGGCAGCAAAGTATTTGGCTTAACTAGCAATACCCAAGCCTTGTCCCATTGCCAGACTCACTTGGTTGCAGATCTGAGGCATTCATGACAATCAACCACATGCCCACAAATACTGCAGTTTTGTCAAACATACATCACCCATGTCTTGTATTCTGACACTACTATTCAATTTCACTTATACACTCCTTAATTCTAATTGTGACTGGAGAGTATATAGCACTCTATCTATCATGATGATATTCATATCAATGGTAACAATACTCAACACACCTGAGGGATGCTCTGGTACAGCTGAGTGAATGGGACTCAGCCCATATAATCATTCCGATTTCACATTCGATACTCAGCCTGGAAATTCCAGTGAACGTATAATAGGCCATTGATCAACTATTTCATTCGCTTCACAGATTGATATATCATAGTTTCACCCAGATGAACTATCATGAGATGAGGAGACCATTGAACTCTACATTGTAGCCACTGCTTTGGTGAATATTACGATACTTATACTGACCAATATAATGCCTAGTGAAGGATGAATCAGTCAAACAGTATCTGCAATCGGTGATTGGCATGATTTAGCACTATTTGATTGGCACACTAATATCCATTCTGAGTGAATTGTCCACTGCATCTTTGTTTGGTAGTACACAATACGTTCTGATCAATTTGATGTCATCTCAACATTGTCACTAAATAAATAATCACACCAATCACATCCCTCTCTGACAAATACTATTTGCTGAAACTACAATTCAAACAGGAACTAATGATTTATTTCAATATGACAGATATATTTTATTTATGAACTGCAGTGTCTTACAAATGATGGGTTTTCACAATTCTAATCAGCTGATAAGTTTGGGTTGGTAGAATATTTACAATGACTTACTATGATTATATCATACTGATGTGCTAAGACTATTGTTCATGGTCTGGATCTGCCTGCAAGAGGTCTAGATTCTCAGTTAGCTGAAATGTATGGTCATGATAACTCTCCTGAATATGGTTATATATTAAGTTTGTAATATTCGGTCGACTTATTAGACTTTGCATGACTATCATTTGGGCCTCTACCCAGTCTTTGTGAAGTTTACTCACTATGTTCTCATAGCCACTAGGACCTATATTGAATAACAATATGTACAAAGCTCTGTTTTGCCCCAGCTGTACAATCAGTGCAGAGTCCTGGAACTACTTGTTCAATACCTGATACTTTCGCACCAATGCAGCATGGATTGCAGCCATCTGATGAAGGCCTGTCCCTCCAATTTTGAGTGTAGTTACAAATACTGCGGGATTTGAGAGACCCTGGTATTGGAGCTGCATTTCGGTCTGATTATCATTGCCTCTTTCAGCATACATATTGAATCTATCCACACGATCTGCAAATTAATTTATCAGCCACCACTTCAAATTACTCACCTGGTCAGAAAGAGGACAACAGAGCACTTCCTTAAGTGGAGAAGTTATTTAGAGGAGGGCAATGTCATATCATGTTAGTTCATCAAAGAGGGCCTTACATGAAGGATTGCCCTGGACAGGTTCATGATAGTCAGCTGGTTTATATATCCATATTGGCAGAAGTGTCTCTCTTACCAAGCAGACAATGGAGAAATCTACCTAGGAATGGGGTAAGCAGTTATGGTACCTCGGTTCTAAACAATTGTCGAAATCGCAGGTGTTTTCCAGAATGAATGATAAATCTGATCGCTGCCATCAAGGAACCCTCCCCAATGCTGAAGCCCCACAGAATGTGTATATTTCCCAAAGGTCTCCAGCATTGTTTGCTTTTGCTCTGTGTACTCAAGATTAATCAGGTTTGCAACCTCCTTCACAGTCTGCAACCTCTCTTGACAGCCATCTTCAGGTGTACTATTGAGCTCACTTAGGTAGAATCTGCAAACCATCCAAATCAAATGTGTGAATCTAGATCATTTGATTGATTGATAATCACTAGATATTGATATAAAATATACTCCATACCATAATGTAGCAAATTTTGACATCATTGTGAAATACAAATACCCATACCAGACAAATAAAATATTCAAAATACCCTCCACTTATAGGTATCTAGGAACTGCAGTCATGAAAATTCAGTATCAAGTTTAGGATACTCCGCATAACCTGCACCGGTGGTTCAGCTGATGACAAATCAGGCCACTAGAATTACTACATGTGGTGACATTCTAATTACTCCTCTGCAACTGTAGAAGCTTTTCAAAGTATGTGAGAACACCCTTCCAATATCACTAAGCATTTTCCATTACTTCAGGTCAATCTAGGAGTATCAAAAACCAACTTACCGAAAACCGTAGTGTTGACCAGAGTTTCTGGGAGGTATGTATTTAACTTTCAGACCATTCTACATTTTGCTCATATCCTGTTGACAATACTACATTTTGCTGATATCATTATCATTTCCATGTACAATTGGTACTATTGCAAAATGCAACAGCAAGTTTACTGAATCTATGCCTTCACGTACCTCTCCAAAGCTTACTATATCTTCATCTCTAAGTTTCCTTAATTGCCATCTGCAAGTGCAGTCAGCACAGTCTCCAAGTTATATCTCTAAAATTGATTTGTAACCATTTGATTATATATATCTATGTGTGCTTCAATCCCAATACTGTGTACAAAACCAGGTGTACATGACTTTGTTTCACAGCCTGATTACAAGTATGTATAAGCATACATAGACATGGGTAGAGAATAGATACTATATTAAGATATAGCAAATCTTATCAGGATAGTGAATTTTATATGCTGCAATCAATCCCAAGAATAATCAGCATGTGTACATGTGGAACTTTAAGAAATTCTGGAAAATAGAATTCAATATTTGCCATACTTTGGAATTCTCAGGCAGAAGTATTAGCATCATCAAAATTTGACCATTCTATTAGTCATAATTTGTAACATATTGAATCCTCCACCATGACAATCAATCCTTTCAAATGTATCCAGGAATGTTCCCCGAGTATTAGTAAGCACTGTGCTTATCTTCTGTAGCATGTTGAGGTATTGTAAAATATTTTTAATTAATAGTGAGATTGACTGCAGTGCCTGGGAAATTCAGGTATGGAATCCAAGTGATTTGCATTTTGCAGAGACAGCACATCTTGCTAACTCTGAAGACTATTGAATATACTGTAAGACAGATAAATTGATGGTGGTAGCATATTCAGCATAAGCCTCCTGAAGAAGAAACTATTTTACTGTCTATTTATGTATCTCACAAGACTCAATTGAATTATTTTTGGGCTATCTGTATATCTGTTACTATATCTGACAATTGGTAATATTTGTAATGAGATATACTGAACTCTATAGATATGCGTTTTGATTTATTTTGTGATAATTACTTATCCCCCAAAACGTACCAAAAGTACTTTCCAACTGTGGCATAGTTCAGTTTGGACTGTGCTATCTCTACTGAGTAATGTCGATATTAACAGTTTAAACTTAAGATGGCAATTTACTAATAGGTTCAGGTAACAATGAAACCATGGTTCGACTTTCCGAGACAGGGATAATCACGTACAAGCTATTATTTCTCAAGCATCACAAGACTGATATCTAAAGTGCAATATTCCAAATGTGCCCCCATGGAATACTCAACATTTTGAATGCTCAATAACTTAAGAGTACAATAGGTATATCTATAGTTGCTGGGGTTCCCCAATATTAATATACTGTATACTATCGATCTTTAGCAAATTTGCAATCGGTTCAACGTATGTGCTCTCTGTAATGTCTCCTATCTTTAGCTGTCTGCTAATGTCATTAGCTTCTTTAGATACATGGTAGAAACTTCTTCAACTGGCTGCATGAAACCCTCAAAGCTAGATTTATTTACAATCAATTTGGCAGTCAGTTCACATTTGTATTACAATATTTCTTCGTTGAGCACTTCATTCGATATTTAGTTTACTGATAATGACTATCTGACAGGAAACTTATTAAAATACTTGCTGTGAATCAGGTTGATATTTTAGTCTATGTCATCTTGGCAAAGATCTTGCAGAAATTGCTTCTGATATGACAGTAATCAAAGTAGTGTAGACATTGTATAAATTCTTTCTGTATGTTAGCAAACAAAATCAATCCAAATTATCCCTCAAATTACTTAACCATACACTACAACAAATTCAAAACAACAGTTGTAGTTATCAAAAACAGCAAATATTGAAGTATGCAAAGACCAAAGTGGAAGATTATATGGTAATACAAGTATATCTGTCGGAAATACACACACCATCGAATATTTGCAGTGCAATATGTATTTCGATATGTATCGCTTCACAGGAGCTGAGAACAAAATGTACAGACTTTTTAATATATCTGGAGAGTATTGAAAGTAAAGTAATCCAATTGTCCTGTGATAATTAACAAAAGGCATAAAAGCAATTGAAGGATGAAATCCATAATGTAATACTAATAAAGTACAGGTTTTTAGATAAATTATTCCATTATCATTAGTAATTACTGTTAAAGATCATCACAACTAAGACCACCAGACGCAGAAGTATATTCACCCCACAATCTGCAAATTAAAATCCTGTACCCAATGATAAGACTAACTGTATAGCAAACTAGACAATCAGCAGATATGTGGAAATTCAAATTTACCCATTCATGGCAAGAGTAAAGCTACCATCTGCCGTATTGCTGATGCATAGCACATTATAAACCACATGGAGGGAGAAATTAAACCACCACCTTCAATAAGTACTTGGAGTTTATAAAGAAGGTCTATATCTACATATTCAGTTTCGAATCTTAGTTGGACATACATTGTATTCAGAAGCTCCAGAAACCAATTAGACAGATTTAGTATACTTTAGATAATCAACAATGTATCTGGTAAGTGATATATCTAAGCCAATTTGGCAATTGGATTCTAGTGATAATTTTACCACCAATATGACTAAATGGCTTAGTATTTTTAATGTGAAAGAGAAACATAATACTGGCATCAAAGTCAACTATATTCAATACATACTCAAGTATCATAACTGGCATGTTAGCCTGAACTATATGTAGAAGGCTCTGATATACCTTGCAATTCAATATTGATGTGAGATTAATGGTCGTAAATTTCTCAACCTACTATCTGATACAAATACCCAGTAACATACATTCACACATTATCTCTTTCCTCTTCAGCAATGTCTGGAGAAGTCAATTTTCCATTTTGTACTACTGCAGGTGAATTATAAACAAGAAATATATACCAATGATGTGTGCTGAAGTATAAACTGAATATCACTAAGTAATGTATTTGTAGATTTTGATATTGTCTGGTTTGGATGATAATTCTGTGTATCAGTTGATAAAAACTGCAGATACCCTGACAGTGGGTTGGAGCTCAGATATGATCAGAATGTACTTAACACACTATATTCAATAAATACCATCCTGGAGTGTTATACTACAAGTAATGATTTCACAGCTCCACTTCTGTCAAGAATTTATACTGTAGAATTCACCAATGTCAACCATTATTATTATGCATAATGCCTATAGCAACTGGATTCAATATGTACAAAGTGTAGATAATAATCTTAATAACATCTTCCACGTACCCATTCTATCTTTTTCTCTATTAAAGTTTTACTAAACTCCTCTAAACCAGATTGTACAACTTTGTAAGAGTCAAACAGTGTGAAAAATCATATTGACCATTTCTAAGCAGTGTACAAAAACTCAATAAGTGAGTCTACATTGTAAAGCTAAAATAATTCATTGTGGTACGACTAACAATATAAATTGAGCTATACATTCTGAATAATTGTATTAATGGGTTTATCCAGATTGTAAAACAGATATATAAGATTATATCTTTCTTGTTGTAGTAGTAGTTAGATTAGCACATTGGATTTAAGTAAATACTATATAGCTTGTAATTGATTATCAGAATTGAATTGCCCACTAGACAATGTATCTATCACAATACTTGAATATGGTATATTGCTGAAATATAGTTTATCAAATTGTACTATATGTTTTATATAATATATTATCCCTCCCAAAGAGCAGAGCTTGCAGTTTAAAACACACCAGCATTATTCTATCAAGGTGACTAGTAGTTTTATCAGCTCTCAAATTTTACCAATCTAAAAGCTTCTTTCTGTATTATTCATAAGACAACTATATACTCCATAGACTATTTCAGTTGTAGATTTTACAATATTTCAAGTATTGAAAAAGACCTGAAAGTAGTCTTGCTGTATCTGAAAGCACTTCACATTCTATTAGGTGTATGTGAATCTTTAAAAAAGTACCTGGTAATGTTGGGATGACTATTTATAGTAGAAGATTTTTTCAGTTATATCTTTCAAACAGTGTAATATATTGCTAATATATAAATAAATATTATATCTTAAAGAGTAATTTATTGAAGTTTATTCTGTTGTTTCAAGTACTATCAGTTTTGTACCTCAAAAACTGATAGATATTTCTTCAGATATACTCAACAACTATACAACTATTGCTGCACCACTTCATTATTATTTCCCATTACTTTCAACCTTAACTCTGATACCAATAGATAGTTTGCTATATATGAATAGTATTTTAATTATACTTTGGGATTTGACTGTGAAAATCTAAAGTACTTTGAATCTTTCAGAAAGACTTTATTAATAGTCTAATTACATTTCAAACTTTTCAATTGTAGAGTTATTGTCCTACAACTCTCAGATGCTTTCAGAGGTAACTGATAATTAAAATACATTTTGGTGATATTTTATTCTTACTAATTACTATAAATAAGACTTTATAGAGAGATAAAATTTACTACATATGTTCCACAGATTCATCTAACAATTGTGATTAAATATGTACTTCAACATAAACTTATTTTACAGTTGAGATTGTTTGCAGCTGATTGTATATTTACTGAACAATTACTTTTATTGACTTGTATAAGAAGGCAGTTTAATAAAAGTATATATTGTAAATGAAATATTATTATTCCATTATTCTTTAATTTTATTATTAATGAGAAAGTATTCTGCTGCAATATTGTTTAGTGGAACAGAATTGTGAGATTGTTTGTAACGGTGCTAAGAAAGTCAGCTTTACCTCACTGCTGCAGGGTTAGGGCTTCGGTGTTCTCTTAATATTTGATGGGTTGACGAGTACAGACACATTAGTACTGTTCGCGATGTCCGGGTAGTATCTCGTAGCTGGTTACCTCCTCACCCATTGATTAGCCAGATTGTGGAAACCATCCTCCTCGACGTTTTTTTCTTTAGCTGTGTCATTTCATCCTACTGAGTGTGTTCACGTACTGCATATGGTAAACTACTGGGATAACCAGTGTCGTCACGGTTCCACTTGTGAATGCACTTCTTCTGGTCACTGTGGTCGCACCAAACCCTATTGGCACCTTCGAAGGACCAACATCTAGAGTTTGACTCGGGAAGTACATTGCTCTACTTCAACTACTACCCCTTTCTACCTCGACCAGTCTACCCTATTCCGAACTGTCGCCCTGAATTGATTAACACCTGCGACTGCGAAGTTTGGTGTCGTTTATTTCCTGGCTCTGTTTTATCTGCTGTTGACCGTTCTTGGGTATATTCTCGCCCAGTGGTGTAACTGGGGTACATAGCTCCTCGTCATTCGAATCGCCATCTTTGGTCGTTCAAGTGAGTCAAAAGCATACGTCGAACCTAGTTGGTGTTTGCCGTACAAATAATAACTACGTGGTTGATTCCGCAGCCAGCGAGGTGCACCGCTTCATCGCATGTCTCCACCGTCAGATGGGCCTCCACCTCGAGACCCCGATCCTCCTCAGCTGCCATTGGCCCACGACGATTTAACAGTCCCGCAGCGACAGCAAAGTCTTCACAGCGGTGAGCATTTGCCGATTGTGACTTCTTCAGTGGGACATGTTCAACGAGGTTCGGGTGCTGCTGGTGGTTCCCTCCGGCGAAGTGGGAGTACCACAGGTCTCACCGCGATATCTCCGCGACAGACACGCATATGTCAACAGTGTGAAGGCCACCTAACGGGACAATTTGTTCGGGCTCTTGGTGGCACATATCATCTAGATTGTTTCAAATGCAAGGTAATGGACTACAATACTGTTGATCCTAGATCGTTTCTGATATACGGTAACAGGACTGCGGTGCGATAGTTGCCTCCAAGTTCTTTCCTGTGGAGGACGAAAATGGTCAGGGTCAATTCCCATTGTGTGAGAAGGACTATTTCCGTCGACTCGATTTATTATGCCATGATTGCGGCGAGGCCTTGCGTGGATCTTATATCACTGCATTGGACCGCAAGTACCATATCGAGCACTTTACATGTTGCGTTTGTCCTGCCGTGTTTGGCCCGCAGGATTCTTACTATGAACACGACGGTAAGGTCTACTGCCATTATCATTACTCCACGCAGTTCGCAGCGAAATGCAATGGTTGCCAGACGGCCATTTTGAAACAATTCGTTGAGATCTTCAGAAATGGACAGAACCAGCATTGGCACCCTGAGTGCTACATGATACATAAGGTTAGTCACCCTAGTGCTCGTAGACGCCACGTTTGAGAAAGCTATGGATATGAATTGAACTCTGAATGGGCATTGTCAGTGCGTTAGCTTATTGCTAAGTTGTGGTGCTACAGTTCTGGAATGTACGGCTTGCACCACCAGCTGTCACGGAGCGGGAGGCAGAGGAGGTTGTTGAAGCTCCCTCAGAAGATAGAAGGTCTATGATACGAGAGGCCGAGGAGCAGATGGAGCATAAAGTATATCGGATCTGGAGCGTTTTATCAGCGTTTGAAGAATCCTCCGCAGCTTGTATCAGTGATATGCTTCTGCATGTTTCAAACGGCGCATACATCGATGGTGTCTTTATTGCGGAGAAGTTTATATGGCATGTGGAAATTCTATTCGGATGCACTGATAACGTGGATATACGATTGGCAAAAGTTGCATTCAAAGGTGTGCATGGCCATGAATAACTCGTGATCTGATGTGGACAGGCGAGACTAATGGTTCACAGGTTTATCATACTCTCGGGAGGCCAAATTACTTTGTAAGAAGATAGTTGCGTTTTTCAGCTTGCTCTCAAAGACTCAAGATACTGGTGTACGAAAGCTTGGCGTTACGCAAGAATTACTGTCACTGGTAACAGGCCTTGCACATTATCTCAAGCTTCTAATACGAATAAGCCTCCAAGGAGCACTGCGATTGGTAATCTGTCTCGAGTAGATGTGCACCAATTACAATTGCTTACAGGTCAACCCAGGAGCGAGATCACCACAATGCAGAAGCTCTCAATCTATTTCTCGCAGAATTATCCAACCTTGAATGCACTAGAGACACAAAGCAATCGCTCGAATCCACTCAAGGATTATCTGAAAACTTAGCCGATTCACACTCCGATCTGTGTGTTAAATGCCGATCAACCATCGAAGATGAATGTGACAAATTCGAAGACAAACGATGGCATCTCCATTGTCTTACATGCGCAAGTTGCAAGGGAGAGTTGAGTTATTCCTTGGCCAATGTGATGTGGAGTTCTGCGGAACGCGGTCACGTGGTCTGTCGCAAATGTGCCCCACGATATCCTGATGCCAGAGACGGGTTTCAACACATAACACGATTAAGGCAATACATTTTCCTGCTTAGGGTCGCTCTAGCTCGATTGCTAGTGATGCTACGACAGGGCGGTACCCTGCCACACACATCTGGTATGCTGCTTCTATGTGATTACCCGATAGGCGCCAGCTTACCCTTGAACTTGTCAAGATGATCCGAATCTCCAGAAATACGATTCATCGGAAGGCCATCAAATAACCGGATTGGATCCACCGCTGCTTCGTACAGAATCCCGGTCCAAGTCTTATGGTGGTAAACAGGTGGAGGCTTATACTAATACTGTTAACGATATTCGACGGTTAAGATCTACGCGATTGGATAAGCAATTAGGTGGGAGTTCAGCACGTAAGGCTCGACAGTCAAGAATTATAGAAGGACCCGAGGCAGACAGTGTACGACCTGGGTCTTCGGAAGGGCTTTCCCGTGACAGAAGACGAGGGACTAGTCAGTTCAGAATCGTGGAAGACACTTTTAGCGGTGATAATGTTGTCGAGCGGTCTTTCGGCGATGACAAGGCACTCACATTAGATGATATTCCCAGAATTGTCGCTGCGGAACAAGCTAGGGAACAAAGACCGAACGCCTTCAAACATCAACGGCCATACAACAACGTAAGTTCACCAGCCCCAACCCTGCCACGCTTGGTCAACGGATATCAGCGGGATCCTTCGGCAGGTAAATCCCAAGATGCACCGCCCACAGAGGCTGTTCCTCAAGCCCGAAAGCGATACTTCTCCGAATTGACAGCTCTTGACGCCTTTATTGTACGTCACCTTGCCGTTTTAAATATGGAGCCGTTAGTGCACGGTCATTTCAACCTGGAGGAGCTATTGGGTTTGATCGACACGAATAAGAAGACATTTTGGGGAAAGTTTGGTAAAGCATTCCAACCAAATGATAAAAAGAGAGGTGGCAAAAAGAAAGGTCTCTGGAAAGTTTACTCACAATCGTGAGAAGCAAACGCTTACCGAACTACTAGGTGTTTTTGGAATACCCCTAGATGTCATGATCGAACGTGATGGTGCCGAATCGGGCCTAGGGGTCGGTCCGGGCAACTTGCGTATACCACAAATAGTGGACGATGCAATTACAGCGATGAGGCAAATGGGTATATCTCTCTATTTTTTTGTCTTCTCACAGATGCGCATATGTATCGTCTCTGTTTTTTGAATTTCTGAATATTAAGTCCTCAAAAGATATGTCTGTCGAAGGTGTCTTCCGAAAGAATGGCAATATTCGACGCCTCAACACTCTTGCCGAAGCACTGGACAAAGGCGACACTCAGATTGAAATGAGTTCTGAGGGACCAGTCCAAATTGCTGCGCTGCTGAAGAAGTTCCTTCGGGAATTACCAGATCCTCTTCTTACGTTCAAACTACACAGGCTATTCGTGACATCGCAAAGTAGGCTGCACCCAGTGTCCCTGTGACTGTAACTAGCTAAAACTACCGCAGAAGTTCAAAATGATGAAACCAAACGCCGCATCCTTCATTTAACTTGCTGCCTCCTCCCAAAGTGTCACAGAGACTGTATGGAGATATTGTTTACGTTCATGAATTGGACTGCTTCCTTCTCCCATATCGATGAAGAATCTGGTAGCAAGATGGACATTCACAACCTCTCCACAGTTGTTACACCTAACATCCTTTATTCGAAAAACAAGGACTCCGGTATGGATGACAGTTTTTTGGCCATCGAGGCTGTGCATACCCTGATAGAATATAATGAAGCTATGTGTGAGGTATGTGAATTCATCCATCCTTCCGAAAGAATGGTACAACTAATGTTCAATGTTTTTTGTAATAGGTCCCTGAAGATCTACTATCGATCTTGAATGATCCCAATTTATTTGCAAATGGAGCGGATGTGACGACAAAGGATATCTTAAAACGATATGGCGATATCTCCCGTAAACCCCCCCCGAAACAGCATTCGATTGTAACAAATTCACCACCACAATCAAGAGAATGCAGTCGACCTCCCTCTACTCCAGTATTCCACAGAGTAGACTCCGACATCACCCAAAGTGTGGCATGGCAGCGGGAGTCTTCAGCACGCCCTTCTGGGGGTCCTCCTCCAACCGTTCTGCAACAACCAACTCAATCTCAACAATTACCTCCCAAGGTTCACACGAAACCCACTTACAGCCAACAACCTAGAGATACAGTTTTAAATCAACGTGGTGACACCGTACTAAATGACGAAGGTGAACGAAATGCACAAGGTCCCTAGTACAGTCAGATCAGAGGACGAGAACGACATTGCAATTGGACATTAGTGCAACTAACTAGCACACAACATGTTGGGGGAGCTGGGTGGTTGAGCCACTAGGAAAGTGCCGCGGAGTTTGAGTATGGTTTTAATGCCTATCGCTCTTATTGCAAGACGTCCTCATGATTGTGCATTTGTGCGTATCTTAACAAGGTTTACTGGGTTTCGTTCTGGGGATTGGCCATCTTCGTTATTTTCAAATCTTGAATCCCAGGTTGTCAGGTTTTCATCACCTGCGTCGTTGCCTACTCTCTTCGGGGACTTAATTTCTTTCATAACTTTCGTCATTTGCAAATTGGCAAGTGTTGTGATCATCTTGTTCAATTTCTAACCCATGTCACCGGGATTTGGAGTCTTCGATTATATTGCCACAGTTACTACCGGCATATATCACTCCTTTTTAAAGCTCGTTCTGTTACCGGCATTTTCTTTCAATTTCCCCCTGAATTTTTCGGATCTGGAATACACTCTTTGTTTCGGTGGCAATAACATTTTATGTTACTTCGTAATTTTTGTTCTCTCTAAGCTGGGGCTATAAGAACATAGTAAGCTGGATTATTCACCTTGCATTGCTGCTCATTTTTACGAGTCTTCAACATTGTACAGAAGAGAAACTTAATCAAAAGTAACTCATTCCCGTGCTTTATGTGGTTGGCATTCTCTCTCGGATAGTTAATTAGTTGCCACTGGTGATAAAACGGTCCAGCTTGTGAGCGCTGGGCGGCTTTACCGCAAAAATCCTACCAAGCCTTCTGACAGACTTAAAACCCACTTGAATACTGCGAATGTTGTGTAGGTTAAGGAGGCCGATATAGACCCGTCCCGCCATAATTCAGAGTGGCACGGTAGCAAGTTAACAATTTCTCGAGCCAGAGTTAGCAATATGCAGCCACCGTAACCTTAGTTAACTATACATGCCATTAACCTTATTATTTCATAGGCACAGCGGAAATAGTAATTTAAAGATGAGATTGGAGGTGGGAGGCAATATTGCGCTAAGCATGTTTAATTCAATTTGATCAGACACCATTAAGCCTCCATCACTTTACATCAGGTTTATTAATACTTACTAAAATTAAATACATGACAGTTATAATATTTTTCTTTACTAACTGCTAGTCTATCTTCATTTAACAACAAATAAGGATATTGTAATAGTATTAATAACATCATTTTGAAACATATCCGCAAAAGTACAAATCAACTATAGGCTGTGCTATACATATATGTGTAAACACTCAGCTCATAACAAGCTTCCCATCAACCCCTACATCATGTGTAGCCAAAAGTCCTCTGTGGTGGATTCACAGAGATGTGTGCAGGTACCTATGGATTTAGGTACAGCTGACACTTGGAGATGGATCTATATCTATCTTTACTGCTTATAGTATTCCCTGTTATACTGGTACTGTACATACTAATGCTGCAAGTCCACTTGACTGCCTGCTGGTATTTGAGACACAGCTTGAAAGCTGTCTCAAAAGTCTAATTGGGAGCCTGCTTGGGAGCCTATCTGAGGAAGCCAGGTATGACAAAGCAGTGGTTCAAAAGAAGTAAACATTTCCATGGGACACTCTTTACAGTATGAACACTCTGAGTTTGTAGAAGCTGTTGCCAATAGAAGGCTTTAAGTCTGTTAAAGCTTTGAATTTGACATTGACATAGCCCATTGATATAGCCAATCTACTTGACTAAGTGCTTTTAGTAGTATTACCATGATTATTACCATTACCATTACCATTGACTGTCTCAACATCACTATTAGCTTTAGATCGAATGTATACAAATATGTCCAAAATCAATGACAAACTGGATGCAGATATCACTCAGTGAACTGAATCGGAGATCTACTCTCCTCAAGATCCAATCGTCTGCATCAGCAAAATGTAAAATAGTTGGGAAGTCATAACTGAATAACTCAGCAACTCTGAATAACCATACTGATCCTTCAAGGTGCTCCCAGATACCTCCAGACAGGTTGAATACAAAGTAACCTGCCCTCAGGTACGCTGAGATCACTACTTTGGTACTTCTCATAGCTCCAGAAGTTTCAGAACACAATAGAAGAATATTGTGAAGAGTGTATAGTTGTTATCAAAATGCTGAAAAATCTTACTATTAGGATATGCAAATTTTGGTGCTCTTGAAACAATTGACTTTGTCCCCCAAGACTATTCTGGTGCACCATTAACCTGAAGTCATACTTGCTTTAATGGATAATTATAATGGCTGTAACAAACTGTACAATTTGATAAACTATGTAAGCCTGATTCAGCTATTCTATATAATATACAGTCAAGTAGATTTCTATATTCAGATCGTTACTTACATGCCATATACTAGAGATTGCATCTGATGCAGCATTCTATCACATCAAATGTGGCAGTGCAATCATTGCTTGGATTGGAACAACATGAATCTTATTAGCCTATTTGACAACCCTGATGAACCTGTCAACTCAATCAGCCCAACTATGCAGATCATTGTACTGTGTGGACATCACCACTGTATATTCTTGAGTATGAGAACATAATACCAATTGTTGAGTCTTCTTGCACCTGATAGAAAAAGTTCAAACCACTGTTCCGGCAGGCAGGTGCTTCTGATATTGGATGATCTGATTTTGTGGAGTCCAGCTAGATTGTAATACAATGAAAAAGCAAACTCGTCCTTGAAAGGTATTATCGAGGTCTTTCTCTACACTTTCGATCTGTTGGACACCGATGTTATGTGATTCTGGCATAATCACTTGGTTGTTATTGCTATATTCTATCATGCAACCCTGTCCCAGACACTAAACAGAAGCAGAGCTGTGGAATGGTTGATGGTAGTACAATAGCACTTTCTGAAGTTTGATAAATATGCTGCCAATGAGTACATTCTAAGTATATCCAAACACAAGTCCACTAACTTCATGTCCCAAGTCCTCTTCAATCGGTGCATGGAATAGCTGTCCAAAGTTCAGAATTCTGAAATCTACTAATATGACTCTGAGTGAGGACAATTTGTTATTTCTGCATACACTATGGACATACATATCTTTCAAATGATGTACCTGTTGTGATATTGGACAGAAAGATGACTATTCCTGATGATGCTGGAGGCATACAACACACACTACAATGCATTGTGCCATTTCTCGGTAGCAGAGAGTAGGTTGAAAACCTTCACAGACTCGATATTGTATTAGCCTTGAAGGGCATGATACTGAGGTGTCTCATCCATACAGTCAACTCCGGTACACTGGCCATTATATTTGAGTATCGGTGCAAGGTAATTGACTTTGTTGCTAGATTGATATGGCACATTCACATTGCTGATATAAAGTAGTGTATAAGTATTAGTCATAATACTTTTGCTTAAATCTATTCACTGAACTAGTTCTGATATTTGGCTCACAAGATGCAACATTGGATATTCCAAATGCATTATGCACCATTTGATAATTTTCTGGAGCTCCTGAATGCTGAATGCCTTGCACCAACCTTCAACCTAGTTTAAGCAGATATAGAATTCTTTCTTACACTGCTTCTGCTTATTCATTGTGATTGAAAAATTTTCCCTGTACAGAATGTTGATTACATGGTTCGTATGAGCGATTCTCATGGTGGTCGCCCCTGCCTCCGCTTTGGATAGCTGGACCAGAAGTTTGACACCTTTGTCAGAGGTTATGTTTGTTGCCATGTTAACATCATTTTCTGCGGCAGTTGTCATTTGAGTAAGTTTTTTGGTGTATATGCTTCTGAGAGCAGTTATGTTAGTCCCGACTTTCTAGCATAGTTCTTGCAAATGATGTTGGAACAATTCATCAAAATGCTTGTCTTTCACAGGTGTCACCTGATGGAGATGGATTATGTGCACCAATTGCTCTTGCACACAAATTGCTCTTGTGCACCAATTGGTCTTGCGCACGAATTGCTCTTGCGCACGAATTGCTCTTGCGCATCAATTGCTCTTGCGTACCAATTGCTCTTGCACACAAATTGCTCTTGCACCTCCTTTCGATCGGCATCTGACCATTTTCTTTTGACATGTGGCGCTCTAGTTAGGCATTCCTCAAATTGCCTTCATTTTGTTGTAGTAACCTTTTCAGCGCCATACACCTGAACCTCCATTGCAGCATGGATTTTATGAATGTTATGTGCTCATTAGGGATGGGGTTCTGTTGCCAACTGTTTTTCTACTTTGGCCTTTGCAGACTTCGACATTGTCTGTTCTTGAAAAGCACTTGTGCTGAGGGAAATCCCTGGTGTCCATCATTTACTCCTTTAAGGGATAGATCAGAGTGATTTTGTTGGCTAACATGTATGGAGTATTCACATAATGCATGCAGTGCTCCCATTATGATTTCATCGGAGGCTGTTTCTGCTGCCCTTTTCCCATCATAATTCAAGCAGCCAAGAAATGAACCAAAATTCACAGCCAGTGTGCTGATCACGCCCTGGAGCTCTTGTGCTTGCTAGGAGCCACTTTTCAATGAATGGAATGTTTTAGAGAAGTACTGGAGGCCTGCATAGTGTGGTACAGATGTAAATGGACTGGGAAATTGATCATTAACATTTCTAGGTTTTTTGTAATTGAGCGATCTGTGCAATAGTTTCTTAACCAATCCCAGGAGCAGCTGATGCATTTCATTTGGCTGCCACAGCCAATTGACATTGCAGAGAGGCAATTGCCAGAACTGGTTGTGAATTGGGTGAAGACCTAGTGTGTGCAGTGCATTGATATTGGTTTCCTCTAGATACTTGGAGCAGACATGCTGATAGCTTGAGTTATCAAGTGGTTGGAATGGTGGATGCGTTATTGATGTCTGATCAGTAATCCCAAAATTTGGGCATCAGCACGTGTAGGCTGAAGAAACCAGAAGGTGTACTGAATAATTCCCGACCGAGGCAGCCAACATAGGGTAACATTGTCTCTGGGAACCATTAGCACAATTCAATTTGAAGCTAGGACTTGTTATATATCAATGTCTGAGTGGGGACAGCACAGTTCCAATGTCATTAGGCAATGTCTTGTCAGACAACTTGGCACTGTTTGGGGAACAATAGAGTAGCCTAATGAGAATCTGAGCATGCTGTGTAGGTGTGCAAACAATAAGTTTTCAGATAATACCAATGGTGAGTTACAGCTTCAAGGCATGCTGATTACCTGAACAATTGGTGAAGTGAATCTTCTTGGATGCACAAATCACAGATACAACTATGGCTCCAGCAAGAAGTTGAAGGGTTGTATCCCACCGCTAATTGCTGGTGTTTATCTTATCTAGTATTAGCAATGGGTCCAGTTAACCTGCCGGTGGTGCAGGGTTTGGACCACAAAAACAGGTCGGTTCGGTTCTGGACCCGGCCAAGAACCTGACCTGCTGCAACTTGGCGGGCCCAACCCGGACCTGTACCTGTCAACCCACGTGATTTGCCGGGTTTGGCTAGACCTGTCGGTTCCAATCTCTGGTTCTGCGTTTCGGGTTTTACTAAATATAGTCGCATTCAGAAATGCTACTGTTGATCGCAAAATATTGATATTGGTATGTTGCCCTCTGTTTTGGATGTATTGGCTGCCTAAATGATGAAAATAATCAGAGACATGCGCCCTACCCCATCCAGGGAATGAGTGTCAAGGGAGCATCAATGATTGTTGGTCGTGTATCTTGGGTAATCTGGGGGGTGATAGGTTGCAGACAGTCGTAAACAAACACACACCTCCAACAACTCACCTCACCGCCTGGTTTTGCCAAGATCTCCTTCTTTTTGGGCGGGTTGCGGTTTGACTTTGGCTTCACTATCGCATACCGGTGTGTGTCTGCTTGTTCACCGCTTGGGTTCAAGTGATCTTCAGACTGCGACAACCACCCAATATCACTCAGTATGGGCCCCGAATGGTAGTCCCTTTTCCAGCGCCACTCGCCTCCTATGTTGTTTTCCGCAAGTTAGCGACATAGTTTTCACGACAGGACACAACCGACACAATCCACAACACAATACACCAAGGGTGTGAATGTGCAGCTGTTCAATGAAGCGTTTTTCTGAGGACAGCACCCTCCGACCCACAATACTCGGAGGAGCTATGATGGAAGACCTTTTTCTAAGGCACACAAGCACCAGTACGAGTGGTTCCCATGGATGCATCAACCCACTCAATCATTGAACATTGGTAGACACATCAGAGACGCTGTTCATGCCCCATGGTAGGATGGTTTGCGTATTACACTGCGATAACATCAATGAGACCCTGCGCTCAGGCAAATGTGGTACTGCATCTGAATAGTTACATCTCTGGGGGAGGACTGCAATATGGTGCACTGGGGTAGTGGGGGTGGAAGAGGGGAGGGGGTGAATTTTCGTTTTTGGGTAGTGGGTGGGGAGCTCCGCCTCTTGCCAGCTCACCTGGAGGCGGAGGGGAATCGATCTTTGTCATACGGCATTTAGAGTGAATACAAGATGAATAAATAACAACAACAACAGTCATGAACAAAGTATTGGCCGCCATTAGAGGAAATTGGGAAAGCGAAACGCTCCCTGCCCCGGCTTCAAATTGACCGTCAATGGAGTGTCAAAGGTCGTTGGCCTTGCATCATCGTCAATCACTGTGCTATGGGGCAGTTAGTGTTTATATACAATGCTTCGACTGTGTTTGTTTGCTAAAAGGTTCAAGAACACTTAGCAGTAGCTCGGTAAATGGAATAAGGTATTACTGTCCCGGAGGCTGTCGCAGGAATATCCCGTTCTCATCTGCCCCTGAAGGATGTCATGTCCTTGTTCATGAATGTCTGTGATCAGGCGCCACTCATATTACAGAAGATGCAAGACCAAAAATTGTTGATGCTCCGTTGACTCTCATTTTCAAGATGGGGCAGGGAGGGTATCGCTATCTCTATTGCCAATAAAGGCGGCCAATACTTCATTTATGGCTGTGTGCAACCTATTGCCTGTCAGATTACCCAGGATGTAAGATGAAAATTTGATGACACTCTGTTGACACTCATTTTCATGATGGGGTAGGGAGCGTGTCACAATAAGTTTTGCCTAAAACGGTGGCCAATACTTTGATTATGGATAGCAACGACCAAATCAATTTTCAATTACCTGACTTACAAGACCTAATATTGTTGACGCTCCGTTGACACTCATTTTGCCACGAGTGTATCCGCATAATGCACTCAGTCAATTTGGCATACAATATCATTCACAGTGTTTTGGCAGCCTTTCTATCGTTTTTGTTGATATTCTCCTTGATCACTACATTGTTCTTTAATGAAAGATATAAATATATCATTTAAAATATACTTTACAGTGTCCGCTAATTGTAGGGAATAATATACTCAACAATCCCGTTGCTTTCTATCAATGCTTGTGCTCACTGCCAGGTTCGCTCCATAGGCTGCTGTTGTCTGCAAAATGAATGTTTGCTGCATTACCACCCAGCAGTGAGTGTACAAACCAGTGGTTGATCCTTCATCAGTCAGCATATCTGGATTATAATCTGTATCAGGCTGGCTATCCTGGGCATATGCATCAAGATTGAAAAATCGAGTGCTTGGAAGAGGAGTGTGTGAATACACATATCTGGGTGGCAAATTGTCGATTTGGGACCGTTGAGCTCCCTCATTGTCACTGGGTAGCGCATGTGATTTTGCGGGCAGAGATGGCGTCTATTCTGGTGTCGGCTGTCTGTGTCGATCAGGCTGAGGTGCACCTGTTCATTCGCACCTCCAGCATGTCAGCAGATTCTTCACGGTGCCAGTTTGGCACGAAAAGCATCCGTGCTTGTGGTTTGGACGAAGCATTGCCAGGTGTCTTTCCATCGCAGCCTTCACCTGTTTATGCCCAGGAGACTCAACTCCCTGCTGCTTCTCTTCTAGGACATCGGCGCGAGGTGTGTTGATTAGGTATCGGGTTTCCTGTACTGCAGTGTGCGAAAACTCTCATGCGGCCATTTTGGCCATATTCCAGGCGAGGTGCATGTCGGACTGTTCTAGCTGGACCCGACCTCCATGCCTTGCCATTGCAGCAGACCTGTTGAAAACCTACAAGAAATCAGTTGCTGCTTCTAACAATGAGATGCGGCTACTAACTCAATGATATTTGCTTCTGTAGCCTCCTCTTAGCTGAGGAGGGCTTGTTTGGTCCACTCTCGGTGATGGTCATCACAAAATACGTCTGCCAACATCCCACAGCTGACTGCATCAAGATGTTTGGTCCCGCAGACTGTGCGGACAAATGCCTTGGCTGACCTTTGAGGTTTCGCAGTTGGGGCAGCAATCAATTGGCCATGTAGCTCTCCACACATACCCGCTGTATGTTACACGGCTAGTTGATTGCCGTTCACTGCGATATGGCTATACTAATATCCAATTGCACGCTGCTTCTTATTCTTGCTGGTTCTGGTTTTATGGACGATTTTTCAATGTGCATCCCGAGTCAGATTTTTGGTGGCTGCAATGGCAGCCTTCAGGTGGAATACCTGGTGTCAGCGCTGCTGCTGTGTGCCAGCGAGTGCCGCATTGGATGTTCAAGTTGATCAAATGTACCAACCTTGACATTGAAGACACAGCTTGCCTCCATATCATCCATATCTTGCAACATCCAACATCCCACCCAACAACATGGTCAACACACAGTACAATAGTCAATGCTCCAAACAAAACTTTTCGCCTCGTCCGGTTAGCAAATACAGTAAAATGACGAAGAGGTCCACACGACGATGTCATCAAGCGAACAGAGGCAAGAGCACTTTGGAAGCAGAAGGAGTCAAACCCTTGGGGCATTGCGCAGCTTGTGATCCAAAAACAAGCTTGCAGCAGAGAAATAAAGGGAAACACACTTTCTATGCAACAAAGAGAAAGAGAAATGGATCGAGGATTATGTTGAGAGAGAAGCCACTGTGGCAACAAAGCGAGTTGATGATGCAGAGACAGCGATTAAGAGAGAGCAGGAAGATATGATAAATTCTGAAAACGCGGAATTGACAACCAGAGAGCCCAAAAGAACGTTGGAGGAGATGATGATTGTGATAGGAGATAGTCTGAGCGATCTTGCAATTTCCGACAATGAGGAGGATAGGGATGATTAGGATGATGCAGATACTGAGCTGGGCAAGCTGAGCGAAGATGACTAACCCGGCTGGGTGGTGGGCACAATATCTAAAATTGTACAGCAGCACATGAAGAGATTTCAGCAGAAGCAGATGAGGCTTGACAAATTGACACAGCCGGGATGCGGGGACACGGTTGATGACTGCGGTGAATGAGATACAACATCTGGAACAACCGAATTGAATGTTCCGGTTGTTGTTCATCCACAAAGGGACAAAGTAGCAACCAAGCCAGCTCCGACGACATTGGGAGAGCCAGTGGAGTCTGTTGGTATTGTCCCCGGAACATTGCAAATGCTGCAAGGGACTTCTCCCCCAGAAAGTTGTCATATGAGGCTAGGTTCAGGGAAGCCACATACAACAAACACAAATTGTCTCGTTCGCCTGACACACAGCTCAATTCCTCACTGAGTAAGAAAATGAATCCTGATGAACCCATAAGCTCCTACCCCAGAAAATTGCCTCCGAAGCTTAATATCATATAAAAATCGTATTCAGACAAAGAGATGGAAACGGCTTGAGCATCACGAGAGGACTAGTTACCGAAATTTTCCGTTTGGATGTCTTTGCTATCAGAAAAGTTATTCCCGTAGCAATTTTGCTAGGTGTCAGCTTTCTCTTGGTTTCAGTGACCAAATTGTGAGAAATGATAATTTGTCTATGGATGTGCAAGGGTCGTACGCGCCATGCGAAGGTACTCGACTTCAAATGAGGGTGTAAGACGAACAATGCAATTGATATCATTTGGCCAATTGGTGTCAAGCAAGAAACCAAAAACTAAATTCGCGACGAAATTTCATAACTATATTTAAGTCACTAACATCACACGAGTCATAGAAGGAGTGGTCAGTGCTCAATATGACTTGGTCTGCATGATGACCATCATGCTTCATTCATCCTTGTATCGAACTGCATAACTCTCCGCACAGACCTGGATCACATGGTTGAGATTTTGAAAATTGCTTATGGTACATCTTGGAAATCGAGGACAATGAGCTGGATGAGGAACCGTGAGGAAGTCGGGCTATATTGATCAAAAACTAGTGGAAACATCTACATGCCATACATTGCCGGCTGAAAGCATGGGAATGTGATAGGGTCACATCATCCATCAGTCAGATATTGTGGATAGTAGTTGATCAGAAATTGAGAGGCCAGAAAGCTTCTGGATCCAAATGATAATACTATGAAATGCTACATTAGCTGTCAATTATGACTATACAATTCGTACCATACAATTACTGAGAGTATGATGATTGTTTGGATGTGTTCAATGTGAGCAGAAATGGAGTGTCAACGATTTTTAGCCTTACACATTCGGAGATCAAAGAGCTGCATTGTCACATCATTTCAGAGTGAATGAATTGGATGCCGCTATAGCTGAAGAGGCAAGCGACAGGCTCGTTACCCCATCCTCAAAATCAACGTCAACAAAGCATCAAAGATTTTTGGCCTTGCATATTGCATAATCAAATGGCTGTGCAATCACTTTAATCCATAATCGAACTATTGGCTGGCTTTCTAGGCAACAATGGTTGCAACAACATTGCTACTAGGTCCTCAAAATGAGCAACAACGGAGTGTCAATGGCACGTCAATGGAGCGTGAACGATTTCTAGTCATACACATTCAGCAATCAATGGGCTACATTGTCATATCTTTCCAAAGTAAATGAATTGGTCGGCCTTATAGCCAAAAAGGCTTGGGACACGCTCGATGCCCTATCCCAAATATGAGGGTCAACAGAGCGTCAATGATTCTTATCCTTGCCTCTTGGATAATGCAATGACTTTGCGACCACATTGACCCTTTACCGAACTATCGGCCGCCTTTCTAGGCAATAACGCTTGCAACGTCATCGCTACTATGTCATAAAAATCAGCCTCAACAGAGCCTCAACAGAGCGTGAATGATTTTGGTCTTGCAACTTGCATTATCCAATGGCTGTGCATCGACATTAACCCATGCTCAAAGTATTGGCCGCCTTTATGCGCAAAAATGCTAATGACAATACCGCTACTGCCTCCCAAAACTGAGCGTCAGCGGAGCGGCAACAGTTTTTGTGGGGCTCAGTAAGCTTCACATCAACTAACTGCCTGGCATCGTTCCGAAATTGAGTTTGTAACGTTCAGTCTTTTCAACATGTCCTTGTATACAACTTCACAACAATGCATGCAATGTCTCAAGATGTTACTTTTGTCTCACGTGTAGCTCTGGAGTCAATAGTTGAGAACCTGCATTCTACTTAATATTAACGATACATTTGACAGCCTCCCAACTCGCATTACGCAATTTTCATATTCCTACTGCCATGTTGGATTCCCAATCTTCAAATACCTGGTTGCTAGAGGTTATGATATCTTCAACAAATGAATGTGTCTTTATTCGTGACTTGAGTGACCGTCGTTTGCAAATCTTAATTTATAAATGGTGGGCGTCCATGAATGTGGGCATGAAGCGTCCTATTGCTTGGAATAATTCTAGACATGCGCCTTCGTGGCGATTCCATTTGCACTGCGGAATTGAGGAGACTGGCGCCGCTGGATTGATTTGTATCATTTGTCGTCAAGTTCTTTGCCATCCATCATAACATGGGACTAGCTCCATGGGGAAACAATTGCTGGCAAAAGCGCACATTGCAAAGTTAAATGAATTAACAGAGTCGGAAGTTTCTGAATTGATAACTACAACCATTGATGAAACAGCTTTGGCTATACTGAAGAGACAAGGCAGTCGAGTAATTACAATAGTAAGAATGCAGAGGAAAATCATATTCGTCAGTAAAATCTTATCTATCTGAATACAATCGACAGCCACAACGATCCACACTGGCAGCACAGGACTTCCTAACTGCTGAATTTCACCAAGACACCTGGAATTGCTACCTCCTGTTTGAATTTGTTTAAGCTCCTATTCCATGGAATGCTAAATCCAACCAAGAGCTACGACGGTCATATAATGCATTACCAAGTGAGCTGGTGCATCCGTCAGCCAGCCCCCTTAGCAACATTTGCCGGAGGGAATACTCAATGACTGTGGATGAAATTAACGACCAATTGCCATCAAGAAACAAAGTAATCTTAGCTTTAGACAGGTGGACATCAACAAACAAATTAGCCATAACGTTGGTCATAGCTTGCCGTATGGATCGAAATCAGGTGTAGCCAGAAGTACAACTTGCCTTCGATGAGGTTGATAGCCTGCTCTTTCCCTATTTTGATAGCTAATCAAGGATACTAGGTCAAGGGTCAACATACTGGAGGAAGGATAGCCATACATTGGAAGGAAGTTCTCGATTGGATTCAGCTTACCGACAGCCGTTTACTGGGAATTTCAACCAATAATTCTTCCTCAAATCACTCAATGACTCGGGAACTACAATCAACCCTTGAGGCCTCCGGAATCAAGTCGCCTGCAATGAGGAACCATATACCATGCATGGCGCATGTCATTGAACTCGCTTTGGGTGCATTCATGAGCAGTCTCAGTGTAAGAGGCCGCACCCGGTCTTGGGAAGCTCATGAGCACAATCAGAAATTAGGAGAGAATGAAAGCACAGACATTGGGAAGAGTGAAAGATTGCAAGAAGAAGGAAATGCTAGAATCCACAAGGTGTTGGCCATGAGACCAGGTTTAGCAAAGATAACTGAGAAAGTATGTATTTGAAGACGTTTTGAAAGACCTGAAACTGACCTCCATATAGCAGAGAATGGTTGCTGCATTGATTACTCTGACACCCGGTCCTCGAAATGAGTTCATTGACTGGCAAACAGCCAAGGTACGAATCACAGTGCTACCTATTATGCATGTGAAAAGATCGTGGAAAACAACACAGGAGTTGGTTGAGCGAGCCAACCGATTATGAGAATTCCCCTGGGAGTGGCTCATGAATCCAAAGTACAGTAATCACTGGCCTCTCTTCACAACACAGGATGAATGGACCATCGTCAAGTACATCATGTATCATTTGAGGCTATTCCGATACTGCACCCTGTGGCTGTTGAAAAGGCATACCGTAACTCAGCGTCACGGTATCAATCTCTACAATGACATATTTGATTATTTCAATGGCGTTATGCCAGCTTTAGCTCAGAAGAAGACTCAAGGGATGGATGACTTATACTTCACCATGAAGTTTGCGTGACAGAAGCTGGGTAAATATTTTGCTGAAGTAACTTCAACAATGGGTATCCATTTCATGTCAGCACATATCTATGAAACTTGCTAGAGTGTGCGATCATTTCCAAAGTGGGACATGGCAATGCATATTATTCCCGAGGACCAGACTTCTCATACCACCCAATACCCACAGGCGTTTCTGAAGTATGTCCAGAACTAATACTGTGCCCAACAATGACGAATGTCCGTCAACAAACCCCAAAAGTTTCCGCGTAGCCATCTTTTCTCCTTCACAAAGGTATCTGGATTTGGTCTATCGTCTTTTGATCCATCTGATTTGTCCAGCGATGATGAAGAATTCTTAACGCCTAAAAGCATGGTTGAAACGACAAACAAAACAAGCGATCGCACAGCACACTTAATGACTGCCGCAAGTCTCCATTTGAATTCACCGCCTGAAGCACTATCGAACTGGGGGCAAGTAAATCCCAATCTCAATGATTACCACTCTGACCCCATGGGGTTTGGCAGTACATGTTGGTTACTGGATATCATCGATTGGTGGCACCAACAAGAGGACACGGAATCAAAGTACGCTGATCTCTCCAATTTGGCATGCAACATGTTCTCCATCATACCACGTGGTGTCGGAGTGGAGGCCAGGTTTTCCTGTGTGTAAGACATTATCGGCTGGAGAGAGTCTAAAACCACAGGCGAGATTCTACGGGAAAAACTTGTAGTAAGGCAGTTTGCTCGAGCCAATAACGAAATATTGGCAGGAGGTTACACAGCATTGGATACCACTGAGATGGAAAACGACTAGGAATTGAAGAAAGAGGTGGAGGAAAGGAAATTGCGCAGAATGGCCAAGGTCCATGACTTTTTGGAGATGTGGTAGGGCAGCCAAAACCTACGTGCTACACAGAAAGAATCTCGCGCCCAAAGCAAGCAAATGACAGCTGTTGGATACCTTTCAGATATCGAAGAGATCATCCCAGCATCCTGGTCAAACTGTCTACATGATGGTGCGGCTGCATTTAAATTGTCCAAAAGATCACTGTTGCCCCCCACTTTGTGTGCAAAGGACCTCCCTGGAGGACAAACTCAAATATCAAATGTCCGCCGAATCCGAAGAATCAACCATCATCCAGCCGAAAGTGATCAAGATAGTGCACCTGAAAGCATTTCCGACACTGAAAATTGGCTTCACTGGAATGGTGACTTGGATCCTCCAAACGCAAGTGATGACGACTGCGACATAGACATTACATTGCATATCGAGCTTGACAATCGCATTGAGGCTCCGGAAAGCCCAGAGCACCGGGATATGAGTGCCGCACGCAATTTTCCCAGATTGATTCTGGCAACATGTAGGTCCATGAAATCGGCTGTAATGTGGTTGATGACAGTCACTGCGATGGAAACAAGAATGAATCAAGGAAACACGAAGAAGTAGGACAGAATGGGTCAATATGTTTTACCAGGTTCTATGTGTTGCTTAACCGAGAATTGCACATAGGGAAATACTATGGGAGAACTTGTCGCAGTCACATATGGATATTTGTTCATAAACAGATGTATCGCAGCCGAAATGAATCATTTAGCAAGGTATCTCAATTTTGGTCGAATGAGTGATACCCATGCAAGATAATTCCTGGGATCGGCTTTGCCAAAGTGCTGAGTCTCAATCTCGCTGAAAGGCAACCAATAAGTTCAAATAATTATTCCTGCAATTATTGATGGCCACAGATATTGACTAGACAATTCATTAACATGAGCGTCAATGGAGCATGAACGATTTTTGGTCCTATAAGCAATGTAATTGTAATATGAATTGGTCGCTGTTTAGCATAACTGACCAATTGGCTGACTTTACAGGCAACACAGCAAGCTACATGGTTAGTCCCCCAGTCTGAAAATGAGCGTCAACCGAGCGTCAACAATTTTTGGCTTTGCATCTTGTGTCATCTAAGTGTTGATTTGTGGGAATAATTGATATACTATGTATTGGCAGCCTGTTCAGGCAAAAAAATGCGTCATATCTTCGTTACCCCATCATGAAAATGAGCGTCAATGGAGCGTGAATGATTTGTAATCATTCAAGTCAGGTGATTACAAAGTGATCTGGTAGTGCTTAGGCATAATGAATCGAAAGAAAGTCTGTATAGGCAAAAGAGCAAGTGAAATGGTCATTGCCCCATTCTGAAAATGAGCGTCAACAGAGCATCAATGATATTTGGCTTTGAATCTTGGGCTATCTAAGTGGGGATCAGTTGCAGACATCCAAAAAAGAAGCATTGGCCGCCTTTAGAGGTGAAAACAACAGCGGTATGCTCCCTGCCCCATCCTGAAAATGAGCGTCAACGGAGCCTGAATGATTTTTGGTCTTGCATCTTTGGTAATCTAACTGTCAATTTGTGACAATAATTCATATACAATGTACTGGCGGCCGTTTCAGCTGAAATAGTGCATGATAACTTTGTTACCCCATCTTGACAGTGAGTATCAACCGAGTGTCAAGAATTTTGGTGTTGTATATTGGGTAATCGAGGCATCGTGCGGATATTTCAGCTCATACCTGAACTCTTGAACCCCATGATAGTCCAAAATACAAACCACAAAAGGCAAAACATTGATTCCAAAATAATCTATATCACAACCTGTAAAGCATCCAAAACGCAACTTCTGGATATTGAATAAGCGATTTCGATATAATACAAATATCAAACGTCAAACTTGAGAGCATTATATGAAGCTACAGACGGACCCGCTGGACAACCCACTGAGAACCCACCCAATTCTGAGGGGTTGAGAGATTTCCATCGAACTGTACCTGAACTGACAGTTCTGGTGTATTGACAACCTGCACAATCTTTTCCGGGATGGTTCGGTTCCTAACCGGGCCCGGACCCAGAGCCAAGGTCCAGAACCATTGCAATCCCCAATCTTATCGTATATTTGGCGACTTTCTGAATCCGCCAGGCTCACCAGTTCATCAGCAAAGTTCATCTGAAATGGGTAATATGCCAAAAGAAACTGCATACATTTGAATATATACCTGTAGAATAATGTTCTGAAGATATGTGAATCACCTTCAATCTAGCTATCATCACTGAGCCTGAACCTGACGACAGAGAGGAGAATTCACACTAAATCTGCCGATTGGAATGATTTGATTTTGAAGTTGTAGTCCAAGTCTCCAATATTGATTTATTTACATTTTTGTATACTGGCTACGTCATTTAGCATGTTGAAAATTGTTTGTTGACTGAAATAGACACCATGAATTTGCTAGCTCTAAGTGCTTGAGAGGCCTGCTGTACAATCAAGTTGCTTTCCTATACACTCTCCCTGCTGCATATTCCACTCCAATTACCTGGCGATCAGACTTGTCTGTATTCAATTCTTGGTATATGACAGATCAGGCATCAGTGAGTCTATGGTTTCCTCTTCGGCATTATCTTCAGATCATTGTGCACCAGGTATATTGGCTATTTGTTCATCATAAGTTCACTAGTTCAGTGTTGGCTATTCAGGCGCAGCTACTGAAGTCAAAGCATGATGGTTTAGGTTAATCCCAGCCTGCAGGTGGTAAAAACACATTAGGAAATAGCCCTTGATTGGTCAATATCGGGTGATATTGGTGACTGTTAGCCTCTAGTTGGTTGCAATCAAATGGTTGCACTTTGATGGTAAAGCACTTAATATGTTTCTGGTGGGTATTGCCCAGGTTTAAGAAATAGTCAGTGTCTGTGGATTTCAATGTAGCTCGAAAATGTCTCAGGTGGTAATTATCAGCCGCAGGGATATTGGTTGGATTGCAAGCTAACTTTGGTTAGCATGTCACTTGGACAGCCACATTACACCCCACCAAATGTGGGGGTGGTGTAAAACAAAGTCACCTTACAATCAGTTTTCTTTATTAACCAGGGTATATATATCGTACCTGCATGATGATAATGCACAATTTCTGCTAATCATCGTTAGCAGAGAAGAGAAGGCTTCTTTTGTCATCACTGCTATCTACTACATTTAAATTTTCTTCAAGTACTTCGGCAATCACCACAATTGGCATTATACTACATGATTGTGAGTCATACTAATGCTGGAGCCTCAGAGCAGGTGTCATTGAAGATAGATTATCTAAATGAAATGAATAGGTAAGCATCGTAGCAATCTGCATGCCCGCTCAATGGCCATTGATGACTGATAATGTGGTAGGACATTTGCTTTATTAATGATCCTTGACTGTAGCGTACATCCTTAGTAGAACAATCAAAATTTGTCAACGAGCTGAGCAGGAAGCCATCACTGTTGCTGCCGGACTTCCAGGCCTTCTATTGAATGAGGTTGCAGATTGTATATACACAATTAATGTGTCATATTGTTAGTAATGTGTACTTTGAACCTGTATATCAGTTCTTGGTGGGTTTCTGGAGATATCTTATCATATCCCTTCTATTACCTTTCCAGTCATGGAACCATATGAAGGTAAGCATCCATCCAAGATCCTAGTATACCTGTTTGAGTATATGATAAAGAAAGGCAGGTTTGGTATGATAAAGGTTTCTTTTTCTCAGCTGGGTTTTATGGTTCAAAGGTGTAGTGAAACACCACAGTTCATGACAATATAAAGGATTATAAGAGGCTTTCATTCTGCCAAACATCACTACTACCTGCAATATACTCAACTATACTCATATGAATCTCCATTACATCTCACATCAATATTTGTTTACCATAATATTGTTCTCAGAGTATATCAATAAACAGATCGCCACCAAAGTCAGCAAATATGGGTCCACTGGGTCGCCTAATTAGCTCACAACAATGCCCTGATGACAATTTGGGATTGTTGGATAATACTTCCCAAACTACTGCTATTAAGACTGTCAATTCGGGAATCACACTAGTCAATTTCATCTGCAACATGGGTATGATTACGATCTTTCACACCAGCCATTACCAGGTGCACCTCAGTTTTACTACTATTTCTTATTCACTATGACACTGAGTTCACAACAAACAACCTGTGGAAGGAAGGAATTGAAAATATATGGGCTACTGTAGGAAGAATACGAACTTCACCATGGTGGTTATAGTGGGTCTCAAATGTCCACTCCTGAACAGTTCTCATGACATGTGCCATCATCTCCAGGTGGGAAATAATCCAGTCATTCTGCAAATATTGTCCAGCTCATCTCCACAACAACCTCCTTCTGGTGCATCTGGGAGACTCCTCATGAGCCTCCCAACCAACAGCTTTGAGACAATAGTTGAACTGCGGAAAACTGATCATGTAGGGATTGTAAACCAGCCTACAATGCCGGAGCTTTCCATGATTGAATACAATGCATAAGATGAATGGAATAATTCATCTCGATTGGGTCGTACTGAAGGCAATGCCACAAACAGTCTGAAACACAGTCATTACTCCTCAAAGTAATTTGCAAAAACGATTGGGCAGCCCAACTACTGTGTGTTCAGCAAGTGAGAGAAGGTGTGGGTGGCTGGGTCTCCAGAGAAAATGCAGTGGGGCATCAGCTCGGGCTTAACTGAAATAAAAGAGCTTCGAAATGGACCTCTGCACTGGGTGGTGAAGGTTGCGGATGTTTTTTGTCATTCAAGAAATGATTGACATTGGGACAGTGTGGTAATGCAGAATGGATTAAACGACAGTGGATTGAGATCTTTTCGAAGACACACAGCCGATGACAATCAGGAGTAGACACCAGGAAGGTGAGGAGCATAGTGACTGATGACAGATTTTGGAGAGCACATGGGCAAACACCCAAAAAGTGACCTCCCAGAGGTGCCAAAAACAGCTTTCATGGTTGTCATTTGCAGGGTGTTGAATGGCAATGATAACCATATGTTCCCCAAACCACTCCAAGCCTTGTACACAGATGTGAGGTTCTGGAAGGAACACATTCATTCTATTGAAAATAATGGAGGCTGCAAAGACCCATGCAGTCTACCATCAGTAGTCAAATTAATGTCAATGCAGGATGATTTGGACAACAAGTATATGCCAATTTATGCAGATAGGCAAATGATAAATGTCCCTATATCTGAACATATTTCATACAACTGTTACAGTTCAACTGCTTTCAAGTTGGAACTGGGACAGAATTTGAGGATATTTTTTGTTGAAATGAGGATAGCTCAAGGCAAGGAGAGTGCAGAGCATGTAATTAGACCAGCCAAGGTAATCACCACTAGCTGTATTAAGGCTAGATATGCCCAACAGCTATTGATTATACAGAGAGTATGAAAGGGAGTGAACAGGGTGGAAGTGTGGTGGGAGAGGAGGTGACTGGGCAAGAGAATGGTACTGGTATTGATATAAGTTCAGATTGAAAGAATAGCATCAAGTATTCTCCACAAATATATATTCATTCAAAATGCTGACTTGTGTAGGAAATAGCAAATATCGCACAGAATTACAGAAGTGTTGGAGTATGACCCCATTGGCCAAGCTTACCTAGAACCAACTGAACAATATCACTACAGACCAAATAAAAATAGAGACAGGCCATGGGAGGTTCCAGAGCCAGTGGAGGATAGTGAGGAAGTCTTGTGATTAGATTGTAGCAATTGAGTATTGAGTACTGTTCTCGATATAAACTGCAACAAATTGGACCCTGAGTGTCTTAATGAGGTTGTCAGGTTGCTCAGGGCCTGTCTGATTTGCCAATCGAAAAATGAATGAGTCCCTGGTCACAAGTATTCAATCCCAGGCCCGGCTGGAACATGGTTTAGGGTGTACCAGTTAAGGATGGTATGGTGGATTGTGAGCAAATGGGTTCGGGATTTAAACCTGCCATGTGTGCTGGTGGCACCTGAAATAGGTCTTTTCAAGTCTTTACCTCTGTGCTAGCAGGTGTGATATGCAAATTACCAATTGAGAACATTGTGGTGGAATTGCTGTGGTTAATATTATAGGGTAATACCCTTGCCTAATGGGTGAATATGGAGCAGAACAACCATTCTGGCATTATCAGTGAAAAATGAAAGTGGTATCAATTGCAGCGACAGTATTCAGTACAATACTGCTGTGGCAGAATAATCTGTTTCACAACATCACCACTTGCTTTGGCAGGGGCAGTCAGTGGGACGCACATGGAGATACAAGTAATATGAAAGCGCACTGGGTAATGGGGAGTATATATGTTTGTAAAACTCTGGAGTAGATAGACATTATCTTACAAGAGAACAAAAAAAACAGTTTACCACCTCCAGCTCCTGGTCACACACTCCTGTCGAGCATATGTAGATCAACACAAGCGGTGTGGTGTCTCACTCCAAGCAATCCTATCATATTGTCTCACCCTCCTCCTATGCTTCTGGAGCCAGAAATGCTCATCCTCACCAACTCCCTGCAGATGCTGTGAGAGGTCCAGCAGAGTATTGACAATACACCCTGTGTCTTGTAGCTCTGGGGTTACACCACAAATGTACCTCAAAAGCGGATTCAGGTTCAGACGACTGTGCAAGGAATGGTGGGAAACACGTTCTCATGGCTTGTGTTGTGCGAGGAAGGCTAGGAGATTGGGAAAACAGTTTTCCGAGAGTTCAGAAAGGAATTGATGTTATGGAAGGTTGGAAATAATGGGAGACGTGGCAATTGTGAAAAAATGTTGTATAGTGGTGGTGAGATTGTGTAGTACGATAAGGAAGTGGTTTGATGTGTTACAACAGCAGATGATGCGTTGTGGTTGTGGCGCTAAGAGTGATGTTAATTGAGTGTAAGATCATTAGTGGGGATTTGGAGGGTATATTGAACCAAGAAAGATGATTGGCTGGTGACAATTTAACTGTTTATAATGATAGGTTGTTTGGTCTTGAAGGATTTTTGTTTCTTCTTTCTTTACTCATTCTGTTGTATAGCAAAGTAACAGGTGACTTCAAGACAGCTCCAACTATTGTGCTGGCTTGATTTCTCGATACCAACTTCGAGCCTCTTTGTTCTTTTTTTGACATCACGTTATTGTTTCCATTATCACCTATGTTCAACCCCACCCATTACACTGGAACTAGTCCCATACAACTTAGTACCTGATACTGAATGTGCCTATACCACTTGACAGTGTGTAAGTATTGTTCTGAACCTTGCTCCAGTTCTTGCTGGGCATATTCAGTACCCAACCAATCTTGAATACATATTTGTGACAATTGTGTTGACTCTAAGTTACAGCTTACTGGATGTGATATCCATCAGTACCCACATTTGTCACAATATTCAGATGCCAAAGTAAAACAGTAATTTCATGTCCCGAACACATTGGTTTGGCCTTGCTGGAACCTGTTGTCTCGTTTCTGCAGTGAAATCTCTGAACGCTGCATCAGCAAAATGTATTTTAGTCTCTGGAAGACTCCAGGAGTGTCTGAGAGGATGTGGAGTGTAAACTTAGAAGCGTCAATTTCAGGAGAGTATCAGACCCTAGGAGAGTATTCCGGCCGGCCTTA
>Ga0307512_10000033_pt1 | contig 139990 bp, 131 predicted proteins | sample 14_EM_MG_FD_200267 | JGI IMG/M metagenome (GOLD analysis project Ga0307512, IMG submission 200267) | Populus trichocarpa ectomycorrhiza microbial communities from riparian zone in the Pacific Northwest, United States - 14_EM | ecosystem: Host-associated > Plants > Roots > Unclassified... | reverse complement strand
ATTGGTGGTACGATGCTGAGGCCGCAGATGAGTATGGGGAATATGCACGTTGGGGGCAACAGGGGCATGGGGGGCATGGGGAGCATGGGGGGCATGGGGGGCGGTATGCCTACAATGAACGGAATGATGATGCCAGGAATGCCCAATGGGATGACATATGGCGCGATGGCTATGGGGGTGAATGGAGGGGGGACAGGGGGCGGGGGGGTAGTTCCGTTGACACCACAGGAGGTCGCTATGAATAATAGACAGCGGGAGATGGTGGAGCGGTGGAGGGCTAGCGTTCTGTAGTACTAACCGGCTCCCGCCCTTTGTCTTGCGTTTTTGCCAGTTTGTTGCGTGTCCTTGAACCTGTTTCTTTTTGAAGCGTTGAGTCTGGGTAGCTGATCGATCGTTATATATATACCCTTTTTTTTCTCTCTAGTGCTTAGTATCTTCCTCTTTAGTATATTTGGATCTGGTGCGGAAAGAACTGGAGGTAAAGAGCTCTGGAATCGCTTTTCGGGTTTCTATATATCCAATCCATGTTTCCTCCTCCACCTTCTTCCACCACGGATACAAATAAAACGCACAACAGCGAGTGATTATACGGAGGTAGTTATTTACTCTACTTTTACTCATCCATCCCATCCCATCATCCTTTCCCCTAAAAGTTGAAATATGAAAAATCCAAAATCAATACTACGCCACCTTAGCCAACCAACCAACCAACCAACCAACCGTGAGAGAAAGGAAAAGCATCAAAACCGTCAACGAAGGTCTACAGATACATGTACATCATAATGCATTACACGAGAAAGCAATAACTCCTGACCAAAAAGAATAAAATTGCAAAACACCTCCCAACATACACCACCCCTCCTTCCTCACGACTTCTCCACTTGCTGTTGCTGTTGCTGCTGCTCTAAAGGATCTTCAAAGCTCCCCTTCGTCGGCAACATCGCCTTCGCACCAGCATGATGTAACCCCGGCGGGGTCAACCCCATTGCTACCCCCGGTGGTGACTGCGGCGCTAACCCCGGCGGCGGCTGCATTGGCGGAGAATGCAACGGCATAACTCCCATCTGCAGGTGCTGCTGCAACTGCTCAGATGTCATCAAACCACCCGGAGAAATCGGGGCAGAATGCATAAGCATTCCAAGTTGCTGCTGCTGTTGCTGTTGCTGTTCGGTCTCAACCCCCAACTTTGAAGCCACCGGTGTCCCCATCCCCACTGCCGCCAGTGCCACTGGCCACCCCAATGGACTGCTCACTGGACTTCCGGCCGCTGGACTTCCGCCGCCACCTGCGCTACCGGAACTCCGGATGCTGCCGTTGCTCCCGCCCCATGCGTTCCGCCGTAGCTGTAACAGCTGTCCCAGACTTAGCTCCTCGCCTGTCTCGGCGCTCCAGCTCCCCGGTGATAATGGCCCTGCGGATCCCCAGCCGCCCTGGGAACCAGGGAGAGGAGAGACCAGGCTGTTTCTATAGCTATTCTCTGAGCGCTCTGAGATGGGCGTGAGGGACGGCCGACGAATCGGTAGTCTTAGGACATCACCGTTCGCGCCTGCAGCACCAAAGAAGCCACCGACATAGGAGAGACCGCCGTTAGCGGTGCTAGGATAGAAGCCGAATTCGGAGCCGTAGAAGCCTTCGCTGTCGCTTGCTAGTGCCTCCGCGTTTGCAGCGGCAACCATGGCTTCGTCATCGAAGTAGTCGTCGTCAGCGTCGCCATTGTAGTCGAAGTCTTCGAAGCCGCCGATGGTGTCGGTGCCGAAGTTGGGGCGCTCGTTGATGTCTGAATCGTAGCCTTCTGATGGGCTTTGCGGGGCGCCGGCGAGGGATTGTTGTTGCTGGAGTTGGTATTGTTGTAGTGTGTAGGTGAGAGAGTTTAGGGCCATGCCATTTAGGAGAGTGCCGTTGACGTTGGGAGCGTAGAATTGGTGTTGTTCCTGGGTGAAGCCTAGGCCGCCGCCGACAGGGTTTATGAATGGTGGAAATGCTGTGGCAGGACCGCTGGGCTGCGTGGCCATTGAGCCATCTTGGGGAACCAGTCCGGAGGAGATACCGGTTGTGGCCATCGAGATGCGGTTGGCAGCAACGGTGCCTGGCTCGGGCGGGACAAAAGGGGCTACGCTTTGTTCTGTGACAACACTCTCTGTAGGATCTTTGGGAGGGGATACGGCCTCGGTGGGGGGTTGTATTGTTAATGATTGAGGCCTCAGTGCTTCAGGAAACATCTCAGTAATAATGCCATCGTCGTAATATAAATCATCATCATCATCCTCATAACCTGCAAGCTCTTGCTCATCGTCTATAAAGTCCAAATCGTCGTCGCTGAAATCCAGGCCTCGCGGGTTTGCGAGTCGTTTTCTGGAATTCAGAACGATTTCTTTGGGTTGTTTCAGAGGTTGTGGATCCATAAACGGCAAATCCATGTCCGCACCAGAGCTTAGGCCAGTCTGAGGTCGGATTGCTACATCGCCCGACAACGCCATTCCAATGCCCTGCTGTTCTTGGGCCATGCTCAGCTTCATCGCATCAACCGCAGCCTGGAGCGCGTTGTACTGGTCGGGGATGTTGGTATTGTCATGCTCAAATATCCCTTCAATCCCTTCATTGGCCCGTGCAAATCCATCATCCTCATCTCCATCGTCATCGTCATTGAGATCAAACTGGAAGCTACCATCTGCAAACGAGGATCTATCGTCATCATCTTTTTGCTTTATCGACGCTGCAGCACTCGGAGCATTACTACTCCCCTCGAAACTGAAGCGCGAGGTGTTAACAATCTGGTGGTGCGGGAGGGCTAACGGATGGTCCACTAGCGTTACGCCACGACGTCCTTCAGTCACTGGCGTATCGACAGCATATGTTGGCGATTTTGGCGGCACAATAGTTGCCGGCGTAATTGGTGTATCTGGCGACATAACATCGGGCTTGAGGGTCTCTATCTGTACGAGTGGGGGCGGAGGCGGCGGCGGACTACCTGATGGCGGCGACGGTGGTGGCGGCAATTGTTTCTCCACCCGCACATCCTCCGGCGACATCGAAAAACTAATTCTAGCATCAATGTTTTCTCCATTGCCGGGATCCAGCATCAGCTGTCTCTTTCCATCTCGACCCGGCCCCACAGGCACGGGACTCAAGCTCCTCCTCTGCTCCTCAACGCCCCTCTTGGGATGACTACTCCAATCCGGATGTCTAGTCCCATAAATAATCCCGGGATCAAAGTTATCCGGCAAATCCATCGTAGTCCGAAGTCTATCTTTATCCAATCCAAGATCTCTCTGGCTCGATTTCCGCCGTAGCAAACTCATGGGATTCAACCGACCCAGCTTCTCCTTCCTGCTTTCCTTAAACTTCTCCGGTTTCTCGGACCCTCCTGTGCCCAATGCCGCTGCCGCCTGCGCAGCCAAGGAGTGTCCAATGCCGCCGGCCGACGACATGATTGTATTCGAAGTCTTGGCACTGGGACGAGGCGTGGGTTTTGGCGTGATCTCGGACGATAACGCGGTGTAGGGTGTTGATGTTCGCGAGAAGAGGGAGGAGGTGGTGGGCGCGGGGGTTGCTGTCGCTGTAGTAGATGGCGTTGGGGGTAGTGGTGGTGGGAGTGCAGCTGCTGGAGAAGCGCTCGCGGTTTTTGCTTCGAGCCATTGTCCCGGCTCCCCCAGATCTGGCGAGCCGATGTCTAGTGGCGGGAGCGCAGAGAGGGTTGGTGGGGTGGAAGATGCTGCGGCGGTGCCGGATGGCGGCGGGGATGGCGCGACGGTGGGAGGTGCGGGGGTTGTGGTGCTACCGTGGGCGCGGCGGTGAGGGCGGAGCAGGTTGTTGAGTAGTGTCATTATTGTCGTTGTGTCGAGAGCTGTCTGTTAAGGGCGTAGTGCTTCGTCGGTCTTGTCAGTCAGTTCTCCAGTTGGTCGGTCGGTGGGTGGGTAAAGTAATAAAGTCAGACATTCGGGATTCCAGGTTGTTGGATCGTCTGTGCATATATTGGGCTGCCTTATAGGCAGGCTCAACGCCAATTGGCCAAAAATAGATGGTGCAAGTATATACATGCATGAAGGGGCGAAGCGTTGGGAGTACAAGACGACGCGGCGAGTGAAAGTACAAGTGCATCACTCTACACGTACTACAAAGCCAAACTACCACCACCAAAAAACATTATTCCATAACATAACATTTTACTTCCAACCCCTTTTCCGACATGCAAGACCACCATTATCATACTATCATGTGTCTATCAATAAAAAACTTTTTGAACTTGTCCTGGGCTCACCGAACGCCTTCCAAAGGTAAAAACTCCTCCACTTAAGTAACGCCAAGGGTTGACAAGCGGAAAACAAAAACCAACTCCGCGCTCCATGCATCATACCGTCTCACAAACATTCCGCTACTCTGCCTTCCTCTTAATGCCCGCCATTAACGGCGGGAATCCCATAGCCTTAATCTTCTTCTCTTCCTCCCCAGTCTTCCGTTTCGGGGGTAGCGGAATCGGTAGCTGTACCGCGCCAATACTGGTAGTGGTTTTGGTGGGCATAGTCATATACGGTGGCGGCTTTAGCGGGACAAGTCTCTTGGCTTCGCTGGAGGTGGGTGAACGGAGGATATCAACACTACACTGGAATACCGGGCGGGGCGGTGGTGGTGGTGGTAGTTGTCGTTTCGTAGGCAGTGGGATTGGGGATGTGATGCCTTCAAAGATGGCTTTGAGAATTGCAGCGACATTTTCGGGGGTGTAGTGTGCGGATGGATCTTGGGATGGTGTGGGGGTGGTAGAAGTAGTAGGGGCTAACTCCTCGGCGTTGTTGAGAGCGCCCAACAGCTGATTGATTTCTTCCATCGACATGCCCTCGAGTGCGTCGGGGGGAATATCTATAGCGGCTTCTTCATTGTGCTGGGATATGGCCTCGTCGATCGAGGTGAGCTGCGCATTCGTCAAATCCCCGACATTGGCGGTTGATAGATCAATGCCGCAGTCGTTAATGATCTTCTCTAGCGCCTCTTCCGTCATATCGCAATCTGTGCCTTCGCCCACATCTGATCCAAGCAGCGCACTCAGAGCTTCCAGACGGTTGTCGTCGTCGCCGTCCTGTGTGCTCATTATGACGCCTCCTAACACATCCTGGACTAGGTCTGGGTCTGAATCAGCCGCCGCGAGGGCTGCAAGGAGCTCGTCGACGTTTATCTCTTCGAGGTTGCTGACGATTTCCATACCCTCTGGGGTGGGAGGAGGTTCTATTGGTGAAATCTTGGGCGTTTCGACTGCGGGTTCCGATTCAGGAGTTGGTGATTTCGGTGCCTCGCCGGCTAACTCTGCTAATATCAAGTCGAAGCCCTCTGGAACTTCGCCCCCTGAGGCAAGCCCTTGGAGAATACCTTCTAGAGTGTTGGTGTCCGAGCACTCTGGCGGACCTTGTTCGGGTGGCTGGGGAGGAAAGTTGACCTGATCCTGCATAGTCGGGGTCAGGGGATACGATGTCTGTTGTGGAAAGGATTGCGCTGCGACGTTGTGGTGGTTGGGGGGAGTTAAAGGTAGTTGAACTCCCGAGATTTCAGTAGCGACTTTATGCAACTCAGTCACTACCTCCGGTGGCGCCTTCATTATCAAATCCACCAGGCCATCCATGGTGAACTGTGGCTGCGGATCGCCAGACTTGAAATCGTTAAGCACCCGTAGCTGCGTGTTGAAAACATTAGACTGGTTCGAGCCATCACCTCGTGCCTTCTCCTTTTGCTCTCGCTTCTGCTTGCGCTTGTTGAACTCTGACGCAATCCAGGCCGATTTCGCAGGACTCGACTGGGGTCCATAAAGTCGGGCGGCCCTCTTGGTAACGCGACAGCGCAGGTCGTTGTCCTTGTCTAGAGGGCATCAGAAATCAATCACATTGGATGGAGTATCACCACACTCACTCCTGTCTTGATTCACTTCTCTCCATCGTTTCTTCCGCTCGCGGTTTTCTTCGCGTACCCGTTCTCTCTCGGCTGCTTTCTCGGGGTCGTCGTTTTCGGGCACCTCTCCATTCCGCTGTCGATATATCTCGTTCGAAATCAAGATCCCAGCCTGTTCCTGCCTCTGCTGCAGCATATGATTTGGCGGCTCCGGTGTCGGCGTCGAGTTCTGCGAGTTGTCATCATGGCGAGAACGTGAAAATGTCTCGAAGGCCTGCTGAATCGCGAAGTTGTTTTCTCCCTTGGCTGCAGCGGCACCGTCTCCTCGAGCGAGCGCATCCAAGATTTGCTCCAAAAGTCCCTGGTCGAAATGGAATTCGGTATTGCTATTACCTTGTGGGATGGGCACAGCTACAGGGACGGGCTCGGGTTGCTGTGATAGACTTTCTTGGAGCTGCGAGAGCAGGTTATCGAGGTCTTCTTCGCGTAGGTTCCCAATGTCGGCGATAATTGTGTCGGCGGGTTGAGCAATCGCAATGGTAGGGACAGCGTCGGCATTGAGGTCATTGTCGTCGGTAAGGTTTCCCACCGCAGCGCGCAGCAAACGTAGCTCTTCCTCGTTCATCTACAATTCATTCAATATCTGCGCAGTCGTCATCGTCACCGACAAAATTGGCACTGTCCCCCACCGCATCCAAAAAGAAAGCGGGGGGGAACAGCGACGGGCCGACAACGACGACGACATTCGCGCGACGAAAGTTTAGCGATATGCAATTCCATAAGGTCACATTCTAATCGCAAAAAAAGAAAGAAGCAAGCGAAGGGTGTTGTGGCGGATTGTGGTTCACCATCACGGGAGGACGAACCTTTGACGTTGGCCCTGAGAGGGATGCTGCTGGATGAGGCGAGGGCTTTGTGACTGTGTGTGTGCATGACTTCCCCCAGTTGGTGAACCTGTGAAGGCCGGTGCGGCAAGTCTTGGCTGCTGACTGAACTCGATTGTAAGTTTTTACGCTAGACTGGTTCTGTTTGAAATCCAGAAGAAATTTGGATAAGTAGTCTCGGACTGTTACTCGCTACGCCAGTAGCGGTTCGAGACCAAGATTTGGACATGGGAATTTTCGCGAGACGTCTCAGACTACGAATGCTTACTTCCCCGCTTGCTGAGCCAGATTCATTCCGAGGCCAACAACTTATGTTGGCCTTCCCTTCCCCATGAAGCGGGACAACCTTGGCCGCTGAAAAAAAAGGAGAAAACTCAACAATGGCATCTTAAGTGTTTGATAACTAGCAAAGATCAGTTGCTAAAACGTCACTGGACAGGTGCAAGAAGTGGTACATTCTCATGGAACATCCTCTATGTTTTGGCAAGAGTTTACTCGAATTCACCAGCCAGTGCCGGCAGGTTCGCAAATCAGCTGGCTCATCATTCGAGCAGCGGTGAAGCCGATTACCCAGTTCATGTACATGCAATCTAGACGAAGAGTTGGATGGTTAATATATTACTCTACAAGATGTTACTGAAGGTGCGTCAATTTCCACGCCCCCCAGCATTTGGAGTACTGACTTTCAGATAACCTTCAACCCATTCAGTCTCTCAACCGATTTATTGAAGAAGCTGACAGCGGTGCTTCAAAGAATATCGACTGTGTCCTAAATGGTTGTAGGAACATAACAAATCCATCACAAACCGACAGACACTAAAATTGGTAACACAAATGACTTACACTAGACAAGCATAATGCAACTCTAATTAAGCTAGTTATTATTAAATGATGGGGTACATGTCTTGATACGACAATATCATCTGTTTCTCCCTCAGTGAGTGCTTCCCAGAGGTATTTTCCTAGTGATTCGGCCTAGAATAGAGCGTCATTTATAAACCCATTCGCATCTGAGCAGCGGCTGATCCCCCTGTCTAGTTTCGGGTTCTGGTTCTGGACCGAAAGTAGTTCTTATCCGAGTATCAGCCGCAAGTTGTTTTCGAGTTACACTTGTGACACCCCACCTCCTTCTCCCCTGGCCAACCATGGCAACGTCTCGCCTCCACTAGGCTTTCAGGCAGAAAGCAAGGGGGATACTAGGAGGATACCAAAAGTCGGGCACGCCCCATAAAGTGTGGAAATTCTACATCTCCACCACAACAATTGAGAGTTTCTGAAAGAGAAATGAGTAATAATAGGCCACCAGAGATGCTTCTATGAAGTTTTCTCAGAAAAATATTTGTTGTGTAGCGAATGATGAGGATCTTGACATTTCTCGTTGTTTGGGGGAAAAAGTCGTGCGCTCTTTTGCCCTGTGTCACCACGCCCGAAATACCCTTGTACTCGGTACTTACCTGGCTGACATAGGTACTCTATCTGCACTCACAGAATCGCAGACAAACCCGAGGGGCAGCTATTCTATACCGGTCGGTAATTATATACAGGTAATAAAGGGAGTTGGTAGTACTTAACCTCAACTTCTGCCTACAGATCGATGCGTTTCCCCTTCACCGAGCTAGAGAGGCCGCCTAGTCGACAGCTTCGGTCGTCGTCAACCACCGCGATGGCACAACGCAATTCTGAGGAAAAGCCCCAGACCTTCGTTGAGGACTGTGTTGACACTCATGAACTTCGTGCGCGCTCCACCGCCGACACTTCAGCAGTCGCTCCTGTTCAGTACCGCGTGTACAAGCGACGATGGCTCGGCATCCTAGTGCTGATGATGATGAATATTGTTGTATCCTGGGGCTGGCTCACATATGCCCCAGTGTCGAACCACGCGGCAGAGTGGTTCCATCTCTCTACAGAGACGCCCGTCAACTGGCTCAGCACTGTGACCTTCTTCGCGTATATTGCTGCGACTCCGTACGTTGTCAACTTTTCCTCGCGTCGAGCGCCAAAAGCACTAACAAGCCGCAGCGCCGTGATCCATCTTCTCGGGCGGTACTCAATCAAGCCAACTCTCCTGCTCGCCTCGGGGCTTGTCTTTGTCGGAAGCTGGATTCGTTATGCAGGAACCAGGTGTCAGTCCATTGGCGCTACCATGTTTGGCCAGATTTTGATGGGCTTCAGTCAGCCGTTTTTCCTAAACGCGGCACCACACTACAGCGACCTTTGGTTCACTCCTCGGGGACGTGTTTCTGCTACTGCTGTCGTATCCCTCTCGAACCCGGTCGGCGCAGCCCTTGCCCAACTCATTGACCCCATGCTCGCGACCAAGGCTTCGGATATTCCAAACATGGTACTATATGTCGCTGTCATCGCAACGGTTGGATCGCTATTTTGGGCTGGATTCCCAGCGCATCCTCCGTCTCCACCGTGTGCGAGTGGCAGCCATGCGAAAGCTACATTCAGTGAAACCATCGGTACAATCAAGAGCAACTATAACTTCTGGATTATGATGATAATGTTCAGTATCTACGTCGGACTCTTCAACGCCTTCTCATCTCTGTTGAACCAAATCATGATGCCACGAGGGTACAGCGAAAACGACGCCGGAATAACTGGAGCGCTCCTTATCGTCACCGGACTCGTCAGCACCGCAATCGTATCTCCAATCATAGATCGCACACATTCGTACTTCCTCGCGGTCAAGATCTGTGTCCCCATCATCGGAGCGTCCTTTGTGGCCTTTGTCTTTGCACCCCACGACGGCATGTTGGCAGGACCGTTCGTGATTGCGGCGATCCTAGGTGGTACCAGCTTCTGTTTGATGCCGCTGGCGCTGGAGTTGTGTGTGGAGTTCACGTATCCCATTGCGCCAGAGTGGACGAGTAGTTTGCTGTGGTGTGGAGGCCAGTTGATTGGTGCGATAATGCTGCTTGGGATGGACGCCATGAAGACCAAGGATGGGGATATGAAGAATGCTCTGACGTTGCAGGCGGTATTGGCATGCATAGTCGTTCCAGGTGCGTTTTTGTTTGCGGAAGGTACAAGGGAGTTGAAGAGGTTGCAGGTGGATGAAATGAATGCTTAGGCGTTTGGGGGATTTCGTCCGGAGTTTATGGTGGTGATGGGAATTTGCGGTTTGACTCTCGCAGCGTCAGCGTTCGAGACTATGCCGATTGGGTTTTTTTCTGTTCTCTCTTGGGTTTAGCAGTTATACATTGCTTCAGAGACTGGAGGCAGATATAGCAGGGTTTGAGTTGGGCTGCTGTGCTTCGTTTGGTGTTTATATACAGTTTTCTCATCTAGAATTGAAGTGGGGATAAGTCACTTCTTTATTCCTATATACAAAAGGTCAATATCCCCTCGACATCCGTCTAGCTTACCTAGCGGGCTGCATTAGAACCTCATACTTGGCGCCCCACACGTTGGTATTTTAAGCATCTCGCATCTTCCTCCGTATCTCAATCAAGCCCAGCATAGCGAGATTAGTGTTATTGATTCAGCTGGGCTCTCGAGCCCCAGATGCGAAGCGAGTAAACGCCGAAAGCGGGAGTCCACAGATCTTCCCAAGATGGGAAGCGTTTAACGTGTTATCTGGGAGTTCGCGTTATCTCCCCAGCGAAGTCAGCTCCGACCTCGTCCACCTCTCATAAACGATCCACGGGTCAACAATTTCGCCCCAACATGGAGACCGCAGAGTTCTTACCGCCCAGTCTTCCGGCGAGCAAGACCTTAATCGTCAATTTCCTCCAAGGTTCATGGCTACCCTCTGATCGGACATATTTGGGCATGCTTGTCGGATCGGATCAACCCCTTTGGGCTCGCTTATCTTCAGCAGGGTCTCGATTCCCGCAACATCTCACCAGGAAGTGCTGCACACGAGACGACTCATGAGTCGGTACATACTAGTTCATTTTGAGGCGATGTTGTAATGCTGCACTGCTACATCCTTCCGCCTTACTAGAAATTCACGACCAGGAACTGGGCGTTGCGCTATGTTGGAGGATTATGTTTAACTCGCGGCTACCCGGGTGATTTGGGTGACGCTGTTCCGGGTAGATGGCTAACGAGACGAGTCGGCCCTATCTCGTCTCGTCTCGTCTCGTCTCGTCTCGTTCCGTCATCCCGTATGCAACAGCTAGATACAAGTAGAATGCTGTGATCTACCTAGCACACAGCACTTTCTACAACACGGTTTCGATTTTCACCTCTGGCCCAAGTTATTGAGGGCCAAGGTAATGAAACCGTTTTAGCCCACGAAGAGCTGGTGGGCCGACTGCGTGGATACATTTGCAAAGGCATATGGCGTTGACAGTGATACCAAGGCAGCTAGCGATGCTGAAAGTCAAGAACAAGTTTTGTATAGCAGATGAATATAAGGAGGAGATCCCCTCTCCGTGGGGTTTAGGCATCTAGGAGATGCCTGTCAGTTTTGTGTGTTCATCCTAACTTCATCATGGCCTGGTCTTGTGGAAGCTGCAGATTCAAACGTTAGTATGTTTCAAAATACGGAATATATAACTTGCATATTTCCATCGCGTTTGATTTCGTACACCTTCTTGCCCACATATCGTCTTATTTCCAGGCCTTCCAATATGTGCGTTTCACGGCGATTCTGGGAGGAGAGTGATTGAAGTCGAAGGATCGTGGATCATCGCGACTCTTACTCGGATACCTAGGCTGTTTGCGGCCTAGAATCCACCCACAAACCCCTGTTCCCTGTGCCATTCATCCGTCCCCAAGTTAGTGATGGCGACCACCCTCCGCAAGGGAGCTTTTTGATATTGAGCTCAGTCTATTTCAGACTGGTTTCTTCAACACGTACTTTGTTCGGTAGCTCAGTAACCACAAACGGCCGCAGAACTCCCCTCAGGTTCAGATTTCCGACATAGGAACGAAGTCTACGAATGAATCCCGACAAAAGGAGCAATACCATCAAGTCGTGATTAGTAGCAGATTCTAAGGCTGGTACCGAATCCAGCGGTGTAAGACTGTTAGAGACCCACGTTGACTGTAGCGAGAGGACTGATGTGTGGAACAGTTTCCATGACATAGACCGCATTGTAGATTGGCAGCCCGAAACCCGAATGGCTACAACACCAGTAAATCGGCGACATATAGAAACAGCCATCAACGCACGTTTAGATGTCTGCTTGAGGTGCTGTTCATCTAGTACATTAGCAAAAGCGCATTGCTCCAATCACCCATCCCTACTCGTCTTGTGATATGCCGGCATATAGGTTTGGGACGTCAGACGGCTCGGCAAATACCTTGGGGATGAAACAGCAAACTGCGGCTAGAAGCTCCGTAGAAGGCGTTTTGCTCGCCGACGAGATCGTGCGTCGAAGCCTCCTCTCCCCGTAAGCCATCCGGAAGCCACTCCCGTTCTGCGGGGCTTCTGTGATGGCTGTGGAGTGAACTGCTTTAGATTTCTTTTGATTTGTTTTGTTTGCTCCCTCTCTCATGCTCTCTTACTTTGATTCCAGTTGTATCTCGCTCTGCGTGTGCGTGCTCATTATTGTGATTTATCCCTCACACACTCTCTTAGAGTACAGTTTCAGCTGACCAGTGTGCTACCGAGCCTCTCTAATCTCTACATACGTACACCGAATTGCTTCTTGGTTATCCCGAAGACAATGAGGGCTTTGCTAATCCGCTACCGCGGAAACGCCAGCACAGCCTCGAACATCACTCGTTGGAGAGTACTATATACCACATCCTGGCTTATGTGTGGCGCAACCTGGGGAAATATATGCATGTGAGAGATGACATGTGGCGAAAAGTCTGATCCAGTACAGATCAATAAATCTAATATTCTCAGGTCTACTAAGTACGTAGTCTCGACTAGATGCTCACCTAACGAGCTGCTGTTTAGCGGGAAAAAAAGCGTCTGATCGAGACTAAGGTCTGACGATAGCATGACATACACAGAACTAATCGAACGAGGGATCTTCGGGACGGGATATCGACATATCACAACTCAGCGGATTTCAGAGTGACCACTCGGCATCATCCGCAAGGAGCCCACGAGGCTGTGGTCCTAACTTGACGCGCACGCAGTATTTCAGGGTTACACAACCGCAAATTCTCCACAAACTATTTTGTGAGGCTTTCGGGTATCGACTCAACACCATTCCTACTGCATTGGCAAAATTAAACGGCGTCCTTCTTTGCATATCGAATCAGTAGCTTCAGGTGTCATTCCGCTGAGTTGGCCAAGGGTTCTCGTGTGCCAACTGCGGAATCCGAGCCCAGCGAATCGTACCGTACACCACTTGAATGCCGACGTCATGGTCGGGAATGGGACAAGGATAAATATGTACTCGGTATAGAAGGCGAAGTCGGGAGAGCTTCAGGCTCGACCAATACAAATTTCTTCGGGAGTAGGGCTTAAACACCCCGATTTCGTTGTTCGTACCCAAGTCCGGGGAAAGATCTTCCCTCCAAACGGTGTCTATGTAGCCTCGTTCTTCATGGTTACACTTGACTGGCCTACCGCTGAAGGGGTCAATTGTGCGCAATCCGGGGCACAACCGCGGGGTCGGATACGCGAATCTCACGTACGCCTAACGAGCATGTTTGTTAGCTACACTAGTGAATATCATTAGTTAGATAGAAGCCCGAGACGTTAGACAGAAGCCCGAAGCCAAATAGAGCTATATTCCAGAACGACCGGCATTACCCGTTCAAGATCCCGTTGCAGTAGCAGACAGCATGTGCCTTGCAGGGCTCGGGGCTACATAGGGGTTTTCTGTCTCAGTTGCATGTGCAGGATCTTTCTACGGATTCTACCGTATTACCTACCTAGTATCGATATTCTTGATAGGATAACAAAATGGAACGCCGGGCCAGGGGCGAGCTCTGGGTCGATATCGTAAGACGGCGAACTCAAGTCTTCGGGAAAGGGAAGCAGAACAAAATGTAAACTAGTGCGCACAATTAATACCGGACGACCATATAAACCCCCAACTTTGGTGGGAATTCGTGATATGGCAATAGGCTCTGAAACAACTTCCTCTAACCATGACTCACACCATACCTTACTACGGCTTCGAGTTCGAAGAATTCCTTAATGATTCGAATTCAATACTGCATCATGAAGAACCACCGGCTGCGGCCGCTGAAGTCGACGAATTTCACGTCTTTATCAATCCAGTCACGATTCACCAAACACCTGCACCAAGCATCGTCGACGCAAACCCTTATGTCCCAAAATCATCGGCTCCAATACCGCGGAACCTCCGCTGTCCATTCCATACCTCCAACCCTTCAGAGCACCCGAAATGCAAAGACAAAAAGTTCTCCTACATGTGCCGTGTTAGGTGAGTTTCCAAACCCATTCAGCACTAATGTGGATTGCTGATATACTGGAAATGACCTAGAGAACATATCTCAACTCACACCCGCCCATTCAAATGTAAGAAATGCCGCAGACCCTTTTCGTCGAAATTCGGAGTGAATCGCCATAAAGACACCTGCTCCCACCTCCACCACGGTGATGACATGAAGAAGCGAAGTAGGGGTCCTCGAGCGGGTCCTGGCTGCAGCGACGCAGGGGAGGCTCTGCATGAGAAACTCATGAAAATGGCGTGTGTTGATGATATGGTCAGAATTTTAGCGAATAAGGGGACGATGGAAAGTGCAGAATAGGGTAATTTTATACTTCTAGTTAGTTATGAGAATAATATCCCCAGAGGGGCGCTGGTATGATCATGATATCCTCACAATCTGACGTGATAACGGGTACACCGAAACTCCGCGTAGTGGCTCCTAAGACTTCGCAGCATGTATTCAGAACCTTTGTTTTGAGAGTCTGGAATTGCAAGAGCTTGAAACCATTGGGCAGGGTTCGCTGAAGTGGGTTTACTGGCAAAATCGTAGTGTCTGTTATTATTCTCATGAAATTTCATTGGCTTGAATATTTGAGATAAAATCAAGCATTCTCCCTTCGAGGGGTTGAGGTGATGGATAATGGGTGATACCAACGGTGCCTGCCTATAGTGCTTAGTGATAGCGTGCCTTGTTCTCAGTATGCACTATGATACAGCCACTATCGAGCAGGTGGTCCATCGCCGGGACGTCGACGCGTCGGAAGCTTGTTTTGGTTGGAGAATGGGATTCTATATCCTACCTAGTGGATACATTCGTCCCCGCCCTGGCAGTTCTTGCCGGATGGAATATGGATGTGTTATTCGCAACACAGCCGTCTGCGCCTAGCTAGATTGTTTGTGAGCACAATCGTTGTGACGAATTTGGGTTGAGTCATGTTCCAACCCTAACCACACCCGACGTCTCACAACTTATCAAAACGCCCAAATAATATCAAGCAAAACTCTTTTTTTCTTAGTCTCAGGGAGCAATAGATTTGATAAAGAATACAGGACACTCCGAGACCTCGACTACAGCGATACACAGTTAAATATACAAACAGATAAAGAAGTCCGTTAAAGCTCTACTTTGGTCAGTGCCGCCCGCATCTTCATTGCTGCCGGATAAGACCCTGTGCAGTATTAGCCACACGTATTTCATATTGCTCTCCACTCTACAAAACTCACCACCTTCTTAGCACTAGAGTAGTATTTGTCGCCCGAAAGTACTACACACAGCATCGGGCCCCCGCCAAACAATATGCACTTGCTAGGACCACAACATTTACCATACTCCTTGCCATCCCAGCCACAAAATGTGCCCTCAGCAACAAAACTGTTCGCTGTCGTCTTTGACGCCGATAAGAATCTTGACTGACTGTATACAACATGTGCACTTGTTAGTCATGATGGCTTTGAGGGGTTAACTGCGGTTCCTACCGATACCCCTTCTTAGCTTAGTAGTCCTCGAAATCCGGCAAGCAGATCTTGAACTGGCCGTAACGCGTACATTCAAAGCTCCCGCAGCAATTTGGACCCCCATCATCTTCATCTACAATGCCACAGATGGCTCCCAGCGAGGTGCAAACTTGACTAGAGATTGGGGATTTCGTGAAGACCTTGATGTTGTATCTGGTTAATATATGGTCCTGCCAATAGTGGAATGAGTGATTGTTCAATGTAACTCACTAGCTTTGTTGTCTCCTTCCCTTTCTTCAATCCCTGGTCTCCTTTTCCAAACAGAGGGATCGGGAGAAATCGGGAGACACTCGAAGGGAGCGCAGCATTTGTGGTCGGGCTTTGGACCATACCCACAGGGAATGAGTCTGTGCGGGACGCAAAAGTCGTAGTCGTCATCATCCTTGGAAGTGATGGGGCTGCGGAGGGGAATCCTGCCATTGTCGGCGTGAACACTGATTTCGAGCGCTACGAGCCGGAAAAGAGAGATACAATTAACATTGTTTATCGGTGGGGGAAAATTTGGGGAAAAACTAGCACACAGGAGTCGGGATGGCCAGAACGACGGCGGCTGCCAAAGAGAGGATGTAGATAGACTTCATATCGATATGTGTCGTGGATCAAAAACTGATGTGAGATCTGAATTCCTGCTTGATTATTTGAAGAAGTTCAAAGTCGAGGAACTTCGGTGCTTTTTATACGCTTCGTCCTGTATCGCATTTCGGAAAGCTGGGTGTTTTAAAAATAAAAAGCACATACATAACTCAAGATTTCAATATTGTGATCACATATCAGTGAGTCTAGAGTAGTTCAAGGAGGCTCAATGGACATGCACATTAAGATAAAGCGCACTGTCTCGATAGAATTCGAAAGTGTGGTAAAGTACCTAAGTAAGTTATGTTGTTGCCGTCCAGTTTGAGCTATCTGATGTAGAGATGTCAGTTTGAAGTGATTACCCCAAAACGCTTAACCAGCATATGCATGATGTGCAACTGTCTCACAATCCTGGGAACGCTATAGCTGACCTTAAACTTTGGCGGGGTATGCAGCGTCCTAGGTTTATGCATATGGGACTGACTGGATCGGAGGGGTTCCGACCAACTGCCGGGAGATCCATTAGTCAATTGGTCGAAACTGAAGATTCGGCAGGTAGGTACGCGGGGTGCAGCAAATTGAGTCCTACTCTAGTCACCTTTTTCGATATTCTGGTTTCACTTCAGTTAGCTTTGTCCCTGGAACCAATGAGGCTTGGTGGTAATAAACGAGTGCAGATCTCTCTCACACTTGCCAGTAAGATGTGGCTATTTTCCGCCTACCATCGATCTGCATGATAATGAAGTATAATTATACAGAACCTATCCCTAAGGATCGGTCTCATATGCAATGCCTAGGTTTATGCAGCAATTCCGGCCCTCACATCATTCAGAGCGGACAAAACTACGTTAATCAACCTTTTATAGGCATAAGATTTATTAAAATCTGGTAGGTAATATTAATATACATATTCTGTACCAGCTGCGAGAATTGGAGTAATTTTTGGTTCCACCAGCTCATTTTGATTGGGTCAGTAAGTGAATTTGTCCTCAGAAATGGCAGTCTGAACTTCCATACAAAAAAATAGAGGATACTAGAGGGATAATATCACAGGGTTCGTATTTTTCTTCTACCTTCTCCATCTTAATTACAAGTCCCGATTAAGGCTTCTGAGGCGGAGAACGAGAATATCAGAAACATGGTGGTCAGAATCAAAATAATATATTGTATTTTGCACTGATGATGGAGGACTAGAAAATGAGGGCTTGAAACATCCGAAAGCAAGTACAAGAGTCTATGACCCCGTTTCTAGACCTAATTTGCACACGTATATGTATATAGAAGAGTGTATTATGGTATTATAGGTGAGGCCCATTTCGGACGCTTGTGCCCTAATCTAGCCTGGTTTATAATACTGGCAGTCACCCATCGCTACCCTTTTGCTAATATATTCATACCTGAGAATATCAAAGGCTACCACACCGACCTATGTAAAGCTACCCTGTACTAGCTCGTAAACGAAGTTATGGCGGTGATTGATCTACAAAACAACCATGACGAGAGCACAACCCAGACTGTGGTATGGAGTCGGTGGGACTTGGAGCTCAAGGCCCGAGAGCACGCAGTCCAGGGGGGCTAGGTGATAGCGAAGATCAATTATCAATAAAAAAAAGCCAGTCTCCCTAGCGTGCGAGTGATTTAATATGATTTCAGTGCACGAAATGTGGCATAGCATGTTGTACGTACCGCCAGAGTGTGAATCGCTGCATACGAGTGTGTACATTCATATACATCGACGTACTCTGGTGTATATATATCGATTACCATGTATTGCACTTATCGCTAGCACACAACGCCCAAAATCGCATATCACATAATCCAAAATTTCTTTATCCATTCTGCTATTAATGAACCTTAATGTTTCTAAACACCGTACGACGGTTCTCAACGCTCCGAGTTTGCGGTACCCGCATAATGAGTTAGACACTTCAATTGGCGGCTTTAATTACCATGAATAGCGGAGTGATAGAAGAGACCAATGTCATTCATTTGCGTGCTGCAGATGCATCGACAGAAAACAAAACACGAAGCATCGTGATGCTCATCGACCTTGAGACAGCTCCTGACTTGCTGCATGGATAGTCTCGCCGCCTTAACACTATTGCACCTCGCAACCTGGATGTTTTGCACCCCTGATCATTTTGTATCCCATAGTTCGAAGCCCCAGGTCCCTTTCTAGCAAAATGTTCAATGATCACACCACGAATGGATGCAAGTTAGGTTAAGCCCAATCACCGTAGTGTGACTGGCATTCCTAAATAAAGAACCATTGTCAAAACCCCCATCTTTAGATTGCCTGGAGGGACGTAGGGATGTGTACCAATATTTATGGGGGTGGCGCGTTACCTCGATTTCTGAGTGAGCGTTGTGACCAGCTGACAAGAAATGGTTGAGAAGGCAGCGCCAGGAGCCAGAAAGAGGGGCCAAAATCACCTTTTCGGGAAAAAGATGGATCCACAGCACTCAGGTAGGCGTGACCTCTAGCTGACCGTACTTGTGTAGAGGCACTTCCCATACTCTTTATATTTACTAGGTACGTACTAGTGGTCAGTATCTACAAGCACAATCGGCCATTCGCCCTCTCCCTCTCCTTCCCAGAGGTATGTCACTCCCCACACCCTTCGATCGCCGAACGTACCGGGAATAGAAAATGCGCTTGAAAGGTGATGATTGAATGCGGGAGTGTGAAGGTACCAGGCATGTAATGATCATAATGCTCCACTAGAGCCAATATCTAAGCCGAACTGTCCCAGTTCCAAAAGCTCGTATGTCCACACTATCCGCCACCAATGATGTGAGGACGAACCGTTACGGACTATGAGGCCTTTAAAGAAATGACATCGAGGTACTCAACCTCGAACGCAGGCCGATTTCTTCGTTCGGTTGGCTATCCACTGTTATCATTTTCGAGTTGTAGCCCTTGCCCTGGCGAGGCGCAGGCTAGATACAAATACCTAGTGTGTCAGAAAGCAACCTGGCTTTATCCCAACTGCCGAAATCCCATCATATGCCGGTGCGGTCGTCATAAGGAAGGCTGGGAGCAGATATGGATCTCCGACCGTTCCCGATATCTATCCGAAAAGGCAATTGCAACCTCAGCCCAGCCCGCCGCTTCAGCCAAGTCAGGCTGGGCACTTCGCACCTTGACGAAAGTGCAAATGTTGGATTTTCACCATCGCGAGGCCAAGGTTTGTACGTAACCATCTGCGTCAACGGGTGCCTGTGACCGTGATAGATATTCCCGCGCTCCCGTTTGTGCATACTATATGAAACGGAACGAAAAAGCTTGTACTGAGGTGACATGTCGCCACGGCGGGGAGACACCCCATTTCTGAGTGACATTTCCACGTTCCATGCCATGGGATAAGGAATCTGGACACTAGGGCCCTCTAGCCATGACTTCTTCTGAGCTGTTAGCCAATGATTAAACTTTACACGCATCCTGGGAATATTGAATGTTGCGGACCACAAGACTCTTTGTCAGAGTGTGTGACGGCGGCCTAGAAATTGGTGCGTTCAAATGCGCACACCCATTCTATGCCAACTTCTGTCCGCGCGTTTATATACCTCTTGGAGCGGCCATAACCCTCGCCGCCGTACATTCAGGACCATGCAGCTGCAATAGAATAATGGGTATTGCCATGCACAGCCTCAATATGCTTGGCCTTAAGCTGTAGCCAAGAGGTCGGATGCGGGGGTTTACTTGGTTTGAGGGCGCCAACTTCTGCTGAAGAGTGATGGAGGATCATATGTTATGCAATCGTAAGTTGTAGGATTTTAGGCGAGGCTCCGTCCGAATTCTACTCGCGCTCCAGTTTCAGCAAAGCTTGCTCTACAGCTGCATATTAGCACATAGATGGGAGGGTAGAGCCAATGCATCATGGAGAGCATGAGCATATATTAAGTTTTTGCCAAACTGCAGATTCGTTCGTTTCGCAGAGTCATTCCTCCAAGGAAGGAGACGGTCGACAGAAGTTGGTTGATACCGAGTTCTCGTGAAGTGCTTGCTTTATTTTGCTTGGTAGGTCAGTTCCTTGTTGCGGCGGCTGCTGGGTGTTTGGATAGGGCTCGGTCATGTCTCCACGGCCACCTCCATTTAACTCGTCCCACCAGACAAACTACAAACCACCACCACCACCGTCTTACACCTTACACCTTACACCTTACACCTTACCTCTCTCTAACCCCGACTCAGGCTCTCCTCTCCGATCTGCATACCCTTATATCGCTCCTTCGCATTTCTACCTTGCTAGCTACGCCTTTATTCAAACGAGTCGTGTCATCGCCCTTCGGAATCACCCCACTTCCGTCACCGTCAACGTTACAGCAAACGTCCCGTACACCCATCAAACTACGGGTTCCACCACCTAAGGCACCTGTTACCTTGTTAACTCCGCCATTAGATACGCTGGCGTAAACCAGATCGCCCCCAATGTCGCTTGAATCGGCCCTCGAAGAGGAGCGTCTCGAGATCCTGAAGCTTTTAGAAAGACCACAACGTAGATCACCTCATTCATCGGGTACCAAATCAACACCTGCCTCTCCACGACATTCTTATTCGCCTCTGGTCCGGACTACCTCACCGCAACGTCCAGTCAGCTCCCTGATCGATGCAGTAGCAGGCCCACCGCCTCGCATTGCGACACCGACAGGCAGCGGACGTTCGAGCCCCATTGATACTGGCAGTCCGTCAAATGGTCTTTATCGCACACGCTCGGATAGCAATGGTGCACCCCGAATACTAGGAAGGGGTAGCCTTCCCTCAGCGCATGCCCCTAATATGGCTTACGATTTCTCGATGTTTCCTTCTGTCAGTGGGTCGGGGGTTAAGAAACGGACTTCTTCGCAACCATCGTCGATGCTCGATCCAAGCGTATTCCCACAACGCTCTAAATCCCCACTTGGACAGCCTGCTTTCAGTCACCATGGCCGTGCTTCTTCCCCGAGAGCTTCTGTGGGGGGAAGAATGGCATCGCCTCCGCCTATACCAGAATCCCACTTGATGACTGAGTCTGGAACCGTGATTGACATGGAACGAGCTTACGCGAAGCTTAATGATGATGCTTTGGCAACTTCTGGAGGTGCCCTAGCAATGTTGCCGGAGAGAAGGCCGGTGGTAGATAAACAGGGCGATACCGTACGAGCTGGCACGGGAGAAAGCATAACGAAAGATGGAGGTGTAAGGCTACAAAAAGATATCGATTTGGAAGAATGCGCCATGCTGGATTCTTCAGATGCAGAATCTTCGGACGATGACACTAATGGATCATTTAGCGACGAAGAAGAGGATCGGGGGCGGCCCGGAACAAGAGGAGGTGTCTCTCGTTCTTTGATTGATTTGGCATCGGAAGCAGGAAGCAGAGGAAATAGTAGTGAGAGGGAAACCAATGTTGGAGTGGACCCTGGTGGTGGAAAGAAGAAAAAGAAAGGAAAGAAGAATGTCAGGAATGGGAAGGGTGCTGCTGGAAAGAAGAAGAAGAAGACCATGAGCTTGCTTGCAGCTGCCGAGGAAGAGCGTATGTCAATTTCGATTTACTGTGGCTTCAAATACTGATGGTTTATAGGCAAACAAGTATCGTCGTCATCGAAATACAGTGTGCGTTCTCTTTTGCCATCAATATCTGTTACACCATCTTCTCAGGGCGCCTCGTCGCCTACCATTATCCGTCGATCCGGCGTACATCCGAGCACCAACTTTGATGTGCCCTCACAAACAAGTACCCCCGTATCCTCGGACCAGGAAGCAGACGATCTTGACATCCGCAGAGCTCAACGCATGGAAACGTCGCTATCGCCCATTCTCTCATCGCCAGAAACTCACCGAGTAATACGCACCATCCTGCGCGGAGATTACGAGACGATCCAGAAGCAGAGCAAGCGTACCAGAAAGTATCTTGTTGCCACAGACCTTTCTTCTGAAGCGCAGTATGCCATGGAATGGACTATCGGTACAGTTCTACGAGATGGCGATACGTTACTTGCTATATGCGCGGTGGACCACGATACGATAGAGGATGGCTCTAAACCGGTATCGGAGAGCTCAATAGGCGAGGCTCTTATGGAGGTTACAGATCAAACACAAGCTATGGCAGTCAGTAATTTAACTCCGCCTCCTGGCCTGCCTCTACACATTCATACACCTGGTACTAGCAGTCCTCTTAAGGAAGGGGCTGTGGAAAGAAGTAGGGAAAGAACGAAGGCGGAGAGAGAGAGATATGTTGCTGCGGAGGCTATCACGGGATTGATCACGAAACTTCTTAAGAAGACGAGGTTGCAAGTCAAGGTGGTTGTTGAGGTTATTCATTGCAAGAGTCCGAAGCACCTTTTGACTGAAATCGTATGAACAGTCGCCTTCTTTTTTACTGCCACTTACTGACTTGTATCACAGATTGATCTTGTTGAGCCAACGCTGGTGGTCTTGGGATCCCGAGGCAGAAGTGCTCTGAAAGGGTAAGTTCCCTTCAATGACGAAGGAAAGATTGAGAGCGTGGCTAACATTGATCAATTTAGTGTTCTCTTGGGCAGCTTCTCCAATTATCTGGTAGCTAAAAGCTCCGTACCGGTGATGGTGGCCCGTAAGAAGTTGAAGCACACAAAAAAGTACTCGCAGACGAACATCCGGTTGACAAATAACCTTACCAGCAACACAGCAAGAATCTTGGCAAATGCGAAGGTGGATTAGGTGTCTCCCGGAGTGAATGCCAAGAGGTCGATATGGGGAATGCGAAAGAAGTGACATGCTATGGGTGGTTACTCACTATGTCGGTTGGATTGGGTCGGATGAGTTAATGATGATGATGGATCGGGGACGTGCTTACGTGTTTGATGATGATGGATCGAGTGACGTGCTTACGTGTTGACTGCACTGCTGAAGATGGTGATGATTGCAGTCGGAGGCACCCTCCTCTTGGTTTTCTTTTCACTATTGTTATTATACTTGTTTATGGCGGGGCATGCTTTCTCCCTCTTGTATTCTAATGGAGGGTACTCAGTGGACGTTTTTTGTTGCCACTAACATTGACGAGTTGGTGTCTATTGGAATAGTTGACCCGGGGGAAATTAGGATAAAGAGGATATATGTACTTTTGATAACAGGATGAAGTGGCCTTAGTTTAATCCATATCGCCGGGTACTTATTGAGAGTGCTGAATTAGATGTACCTAGACAGGTCAGTTGATTTTTGTCTTGACCTAGTTTGTCTGCTGCTTCTGCAAAGGCAACCCGCCTGAGTCTATGAGACAAGGAGTTCGCCATCTGAGCATAGAACACTTGATTACAATATGTGCCCAATAATATACCGCAACTTTACGATGCTTACCCTCATCCTAATCTAGGCACTTGAACTGAAACCTTCCTAGTTTATCAGAGTAGCAGCAAGGCAACTGCATAATACAAACAGTTGAAGATACAAAGCAGCCGGGAACAATCGAATCAGCATACTATCAGAGAGTCTAAACCACTGATTCATCTATGTTATTGTCACCAAAACAGAACCTGGAGAGCAAGCGGTGACTACCGACGCAGGAATTATAATGCGATGAAGTTGAAAATTGCCATTTTCGGAAGGGTACTCCGGGCAGGCATTATTATAGAACCAAAACATGCGGGGTGACTGAAACTTACACGAACCAGTAAATTTGGAGGTAATATTAGGCAAGCTTCAGCCACGCCGGAATCTATATATTTATGCGAGAAGAGGATGCATATGGAGTGCTTCTAGACCTAGTCGTCCACTGCTAAGTTTCACCGTTGAAGGGAGAGAGCTGAATGCTTCTAGGCTAAAACTCAATTGCACATTTGCCTCCTCTTCTAAATACAGCGACCACCGTTTCTTGTCCATTCAGTCATGAACCCCCACAGTGTTGCTCCACTTCGCAACTTTCAGTGTCTCGTCCAATATGACCGCACTATCAACTGGAAGTCCTTGATAATTGGCGTCAACACAATAGAGCCGTTAATATAAAGTACCATTTAGAGGTTCTAACCCCTAGCCCTGTATTTATGCACACCTTCTAACATGTTTATATAGTGCTACTTAACAGCAACTACTCTATAACCGCGACCAAGCGCCAGGTTTGGCTATGGATGTGCCTACTTTAGTCTCTGGTAGCGCAGTATAACCGCGTTTACTTAAATATTTAAACTTGGAAGCTCCCGTGCGCAACAATCTGATGTACTGCAGAGGTACGAACGTACATAATTATCACTGGGCGACCTTGGTATGTTATTTTGGGCTGTGTTGGGCCAGTGCGGACGGGTGTTTTTAGTAGTATATCAAAGGGCCTTATTTCCTACGCCCAGATTCCCGCGATTGCTCTACTTACCTCGCTCGTCGAGGTAAATATCATCTTCTTGATATCTAACAGCACCACTGTTAGTTTTGCGTTCAAAAGCCTCTTTTGACCCTCATTTGAACTTTTGTTCAGTCCTTAGAAGTGCCCTTTGGATTTGATTCGCGCATAAAGTGGCATTTTCATGCGCCGGTTCGAACCCTAATGCTCGCTACAGTACTGGGGCAGGCAACACCGTTAGACCCACCAGAACGTAACCATGAAACAGCTTTGTATGGGGAGTCATTTATCCTGCCAAAAGTTAATGAGTTACCAGGCAGTTAGAACTTAGGTAGTGGGATGGAAACCTTGCAGTTGGCGGCGGATGGCTCGTCAAGATAATAGCTGCTCCAGTTCTACCTTGAATGAAGTCCTATGAACTGCTTCTGAGAAACCGAGATTTTGGTAGTTACTTGGACAGCCGTCTCAGGGTCTGCGGGTAAGGAAGCTCCAGCAGGGCCAATGGAAGATTCAGATTCAGACTCGTGCTCGTTGTCGATGTGCTCTCGGCATCTGGTGTTAATCAGAATAATCTGCGCCATATTAAAGCTCTAGCTCACGCTGAGCCTTAGTCTTCCAATTCAGTCTCCGTTTGCGTACAAGATTCAAGATGGTAGCAATTTTTAGAGACGCCTCAGATGTGGTACTTGTTGAGTTCTTTCAGCCGTTAGACCAGGCACTCTGTAGAGTGTTGTTAAGGGTACTCACAACATTCGGTTTAAGGCTCAGAGCAGGATTTCAAGATTTGTCGGATTTTGAGGTATCTGTATGTACTGCTGTAACGGCGTCCACTTACAGTAAGCAATTTCGCAAAACTGAACGTCCAAAAACTGATCTCGGTACCGGTCTGTACCTGGCTCGGGAGCGGGGGTCTAATATCGAAAATATACATCAACCTCATTCATCCGTTTGGATAGGACCCGAGCTGAGAAGTGCGGGATATGCAATAATCTAAGAGTTGCACCGTTGCGTGGTATATAGAAAGTATGTACCAAATCGACCAAGCCACAGTCAGTCATGATCATCATCTGGGATGGTTCTTTCTGGGAAAGCTTTGAGCTAGACCGGCGTACAATATGCAATGCAGGACAAAGACACAGAAAGTTCCAGCAAGTTTTTGACAGCCGCGCAGGGGATTAATCCTGAAAGCTCTTATAAAGTTTGAGCGGAACTTGACCTCAATAATTCGGACCACACATGAATCCTCATCTACTGTTTTAGGGAGCTTGATTGCTGACATGGTACGCATGTAATTATAAAAGATCATGCTGGTTAATGGCAGTGCGGTTTAGAATGCGGCTCTGCCCACGCCAGCACTGATTCGTCCGCGATCCAAGCTTACTTTCCCAATTCCCCGTGTTGTCATCTTCATCTTTTCGCTTTTCGCGTGTCATTTTTCAGTTCCTGTGCTTTCGCACAACCACCATCGGCATTCATCGTATTCACTATTGTTGTTATGCTGCTAAGTTTTCAAAGGTCATGACCCTTTGAATCCACTCACCTACAGCAAGAACCGACCCCTTTCACCCACCAACCGAATTCGGACCAACTTCAACCACGATGGCTTCCAAACCGCCGCTACCCTCATCTGCCGCAACAGTACCTTCCACAGCTCGTCGACAACCCCTCCGACAAGCCCGAACAGCGCGCAAACCTGCTGCCTCGAAACTTACCACCAACGGCACTGAACCCTCCGCTCACCACCTCCCACCCGCTAAATTCTACCCGGCTCTTACCGCCTTCACAGACGCCGTTGATGCGCTACCATCAGAGATCATCCGCCACTTTACGCTACTCAGAGAAGTGGACGCGAAGGCTTGTCTCCCTGAAGCGAATCTCCGCGCTCTCATCGATGCCGCTGAACGCCTCCCGGCTGCCAGCGATCCTTACGAGTTCGATGCTGCAATGGAGGCGCTGAAGCAACTTGACGAGCTACGGCGACGGCGCGACGCAGACCCACTTTTTAACACAAATCAGGCGCAGGTGGGGATTCTTACGGGAATGGAGAAAAACGAAGCGGCTGAAGCTTCAACTACGGGAGGCGCCGGAAGCCAGACTATCCTTGGTGCCCCCGAGACTAGGAGGGCGAGATGCCACCAGATCCGAGGACAAATTGCAGATCTCTTGGTTACACAGGACGAGAAGATTCATGTTATCACGACGGCAGTGGAGGCTTTACAAAAACATTTGGCAAGGGTGGAGCACGCGTTTGCCTACGTAGAAGTTGAGATACCGCAGATATACCGCCTAGGAAATCCGGAGCATTGGGCATATAAGGAACCGATGAAGAAGGGAACCGCCGCACAGATCGCTAGGGAGAAAGAGAGGGAAAGGAGGGAACAGGAGGAGAGGCATCATCAAATGCAGATGGAGAGTAATGTTCGCGGAGGCGGAAGGGGTAACAACTCGAAGAATTCACATCATCACTATGCGCACCATCAGCATCAGGAGGAACATGAGCCAATTAAGAAGAGGGTTCGGAAGACTGGTGACAATGAGACACTTAGTAGTACTAAGAGAATCGCGGATCAGCAGGCAGGAGCCCAGCAACAACAGCAGGTGAAGAAGAGAAAGACGGCGGCAAGTAAAGAGGAGAGAGAAAAGGCAACCACTGCGAAGGGTACTGCGAGTCCGAGGGCGAGCACACCAGTACCGAAGAAGGTGAAGAGTACGGCGCAGAGGGCTCCAAGAAGGTAAATACCTCTACCCTTGTCCGAGTCTTTCATCCTACTTTACTTTACCTTGTTTTACATACATACGTTTGGCGCGGGCTGCGTTGGTCTTTTTAAGTTACTGCTACCCCTTTACGTTTGGTGTTTGTGTCATAGTTTGCAGGAGTTTTGCTGGCTGGCTGGTCACAGTTTGATATCCTCCTAATGGTGTTTTTGTTTTTGGTGATTGTCTTCGGCTATTGTATTACTACTATTTTTCTGCGTAAGGCTGCGGTGATTGATTGGTATGGCGTCAGCGAGTTAGGAGATATTACATTGCATCTTTTCGCATGTCGTTCTTTTGTTTTTTTAAATTTCTTTGAGTTACCGGACAGGGCATGAGATGTGGGCTTTTCCAATTCATTCAGATAGCAGGCTGGCGGGCAGGCAGGGGTGGTTACACATATTACATCCATCATTCATCACTCGTTTATCCTTTCTCTCTTCTCAATCTCCTGTACTCCGCTTTTTGTCCCCTGTTACATTATGCTCTTGTTCTTACCGCTGGCGCATTTGCATTGTATTGTATGGCTCACTTCTGTTTCCTTATTCCTTCTGCTGTTGTACGCACTGATCTATGGCCCCACCTCGACCAGAGCTAATATACCCGCAGCAGGACCGCGCAAACTCCGACCGCATCTGCAACCAATTCCCCATTACTTGGTCCCCCCAATATACCCCTTCCGCATAATCAATCACTCTCTGCAACCTTAAATGTCGCATCACCGCTCAACCCCGCAGCTCCCTTCACCGCAGCAGCACCTACGTCTGCGCCCGCAGTTGCGCCGCCCCTACCGCCTCCCCCTCCCCCACCACAAGTAATCAAATCGCACGCCAAAAAGGAGCCCACAAAGTCTGCCGCAGAAACAGAAGATATTGAAATGCTTCCCGCACCAATCCAGGAACCACCACCTCTACTCCCTCCCGCAAAAGTCTCGCATAAAAAGAAACAGCGTGCGCCCTCCCCAGCTAGTGAAGCCACTGTTGAAGAGCAAGTTCCAAAGAAGAACACACCAACTCTTCCACCTAAGAAAGAGAAGGAGAAAGAAGACCACCATCCGCCAGCAATCAACACGAAGGCCAAACCCTCCAACTCTTCTGGAGGAGAGCCAAAAAGCGCGGCTTCTACCGGTACACCAGGGGGAAGCCGAAACCGTAAACGCGCAGACTCTAATGCTACTCCTGTCTCCACGGCTACAGCCGCATCTGAACCAGCGAAGAAGAAAAGCCATAAAGCAAGGTCACAGCAGAAGCCTGGCACTGCTCCGATTGGCTTGGGAATTTCTACTACCGCCACCTCCGCCACCAAGAAGGATAAGGAACAGGAGGAAAGTGGTGAAGAGGATGAGAGCGAGGAGAGGTATTGTTACTGCAACCAAATCAGTTACGGAGAAATGGTGGCATGTGATGGAGAGGATTGCGAGAAGGAGTGGTTTCATCTGGATTGTGCGGGGCTGACACAGGCACCAAAAGGCAAGGTGAAATGGTACTGTCGCGATTGTGAGGCGATTAGGGGGAGGGGTAAAAGTAGGGCTTAGGTTGGAAGGAAGGTTTGATTATTGATTATTGGCGTGTCTTTTATGCGCCTCTTTTTGTTACAAACGGGATTGAACTGGGTTTTTTGAGCTGGTTACGCGATTTTCTTTTCGAATGTTTGATTCTTATGCCGGTGTCTGAAGGTGCCGGAAGGATCAGTGGGGAATGAGGAGTGGGGAGTGAGAAGTGATACTGCTGTTGAATACCTATCATGGTCGAATCCAAAAGATTGTGGGTTCAATAAGTCCCATATTTCACGTTTCAACAGTTTTTCTCGAGTGCGCACATATGATTCTGTAATACTTTGCTGACGTCACGCCTAGTAACCTGCCGTGTCACCATGTCAACCTCAACTCTTAGTGTACCAATCGGCATTGCGTGTACCCTGTGCGAATGATCTCATAGAGTGCTATGGAAGTTGTACTGGGGGCTCGGTTTTGGACGTGGCATTCAACTATCTAACACAGACCTCAATTACAACCTTGCAGAGCTCCAGCTAGGCTAGAGCATCAAGAAAAGCCCGGAACAAAGAGTATGGATATAACATCAACATGGACGACACGCGAGCGGAGGGATTCACTTCTGATGGGCGCAATACCCGTTACGAAGAAACCGGCCTTCAGACCTTAAACAAACCCCAAGAACGAGAAGACCAACAGCCCCCAGGGCCCCAGCAGATTAATGAAGCAGCCAAAAATTACAAGAGCCAGGAATCATAGACCCTGTCACCCACCTCCCCATAACTACCCATGATATTACCGATGAGGAACTCGAACGTATTCCACCGCCTCCGGAATCGCCGCAATCGCAGCCCGAAGACGAATCCCTGATGAAAGATGACTCCGACAAGAGACATCATGTGATTGAATTGGTGCGGGATGAGACGAAGGGATGGTTGGACTATACGGAGAGGGAGAGGAAGAGCCGGACCAGAGCAGCACTTGTGGCGGGGACTACTGCTGCTCTGGGGACGCTGCTGATGTTTATTTGGGCTGTTGTTGTTGCAAGAAGAGACGGAGTTGGGTTTGGGTGTGTAGAAACCGGGGTTGGAGTTATTGGGTGTGGTGTGCTGGGGGTGGGAACAGCAACCGCCGTGTGGGTTTATGCTGGGGTGGAAGACGATTTAGATGGTCAAGGTGTGGTTGAACAAAAGGTAGAAAGTGAGCATGTCTTTTCAATTTCATAAGCTACTGACAGATGAACTAGAAACAGACCTCACCGGTACAACACAAACCGCCCGAATCGGCAGCTTGGCTCAACCTCCTCCTCTCTTCGCTTTGGCCCATCGTCAACCCATCTCTCTTCAGCTCCCTCCGAGATATGCTCGAGGATGTAATGCAAGCTTCCCTTCCTAAACTGGACCATGGTGTCCGCGTTGCAAACCTAGGTCAGGGAAATGAGAGCATGAGAATACTTGGTATTCGTTGGCTAGAAGCAGGCGATACTGGCGAAGATAAACACGGTATGCATGGCGAGGAGGGGGATTTTGCCAATTTCGAGGTCGCAATAGCATACCGAGCCCATCCTACCACAGCAACGGGGGGTGGTCTGAGAAAGCGTAGTCGTAACGCACGCCTGCTGATCGAATTTCGGACTGTGGGCGAAATTGAAATACCGGTGTGGGTGGAGGTAATAGGATTTCTTGCAACTGCAAGAGTACGAGTTCAACTCACCCCGAACCCGCCGTTTCTAGGTCTTACGACATTAGCACTGCTGGGTCAGCCCAAAGTTAATGTTTCGTGCGTGTCTCTTGCAAAGAACTTCTTGAATATCATGGATCTTCCTGTGGCGAATATGTACCTACAAAAGAGCATTGATGAGGCGGTTGGGATGTATGTGGCGCCACGAAGTTTGACTTTGGATCTGAAGACGCTATTAACTGGCCGTGAGAAGATGGATACTGAATCTGTGGGGGTTATCGTTATCAGAGTGATATCGGCGATCGGTTTCAAGACGGGGATGGAGGGAAGAAATGGCTGAGCGAAAAAAAGAAGAGGGGGGATCCGTACGTGATTGTGGGGTGGGGGAAGAAGTATGGAAAGGGGATGTGGACTACTAGGTGGGTGTTGCGATTTCTTTTTTATTGTTTGTCTGTTCATGGGGCTGCAATGTTTGAAACATCCCGAGAGGGATTATCTTTCTGGACTTCAGCCAATGGAAACCCCGGAATTCTGGTACTCTAGGCTGGAGTCTCGTGTGCCGGAAGCGGATTACGAGGCACCTGAAGGGAAGCTTCCCTGAAATTCTTTATAACCGCCTCAGGGTTTAGTCTGACTGGAGGGACGCTGAGTGGTACACAACAAGACTCACGAGGCATTATCACCTGAATTCCAAGTTTCAAGGCGCGAGCTGGGCGATTCTTGGATAGTGTTAGGCAAGATGATGTTGCATCTGATGCTATGATACGCGATTGCACAGCTTCGTGGCCAATAGAAGTTGGTCTACTCTTACTGGCGGGGGAAATAGCTCTACAGCAAAGCCTGTTGGCATGAGTTAGCGTCTCCGATTGGCGTTTGCAATGCAATGGGACCGCATTCAGCATCATGATCTGATCTCCACCCCAGACACGGCTGGAAAAGCTGGACTCATTACCATCGGAGATGCCTAGTTGGGCTGACAAGGGCAACAGCATCTCTCGTCGAATCAACTTTCACATGCACTACGGAGCCTGACCATTCGGATGACTATATTACTTTAAAATCGAAAGCTGATCTTCGTGTGCTACTCTACAGGGTCATTGAGAACGAGGGAGAGCCAGTGTGGGATGAAATAAATGCAATGTTGGTTGGTCCGCTTGAAGTTAATGCGGATGAGAATTTGAGGCTGCAGTTGTGGGATTCTGGTGAGTCCGCCCCCCCTTCCCCCCTTGTGGCTTTAATTTCTATGTACAACGAGGGAGAGTAGATTTGTTCTTGATAGGTGCATCTTGTTTGTTGCTGTGTAGAGCCACACAATGGCTCTGCGCCACCAATCCTTGTTGTTGTTTTCCAATGATCATCGACCAACTGGTGATGTTCATTACCAACCGTTCCTTGCAGCCGTCATGTCCACATCACGAATCAAAATGAATGCTAATTTGCCAGACCGAGGCACGGCGGACGACCTCTTAGGTGTTGTAGAAATTCCCCTCAAAGATGTCATGACTGACCTCGTAACAAAGGATCGTATGTCCGCACGGAAAGACCCTTTGTATGACTATGAAGGCAAGCTCTGCTCCCGGATCTCTGTACTGGGATGTTGGGTATTTTCGAAATTGTCAGTAGATGAGCATCTCTCGAAACTTAGTCATATCGACGTTGGGGAGATGAAGCGAAAGATTGAGACCGATGCCGAAAATAAACGGAGGGAAGCGAAGGGAACTGACGAACCCGGCAAGATCGATCAGCAGAAGAAGGAGGACTTAAAGGGAAGAAACGACGAGATCATCGCTAGTTCCCCTCCTAATAAAGACTGGCCGAGCGGAATCCTCTCCATCAAAATTGAACAAATCATGGGTTTAGAGGTGGAGCACATCCGAGAGTCTGGAGTCAGAGAAGGCAGCGAGGATGAGGAGGGTGACCTTCCTAGTGCTTATTGCAGTTATTCTTAATCACCAGAAGGTCTACAAGACAAGGACAAAACTGAAAGATAACAAGCCTTTCGTGCGTTTATCCCAGTTGGAGCCCTGCATATCCTCCGCTGACTGCAGTATTACAGTTTGACGCGGGAACCGAGAGGTTCCTCCGCGACTTCCGCACAACCTCAGTCACCATATCCGTGCGCGACCACCGCCCTCATGAGTCCGATCCCCTCCTCGGCGTCGTTGTGATTCCGCTCCAAAAGATCTTCTCTACACGCCCACAATTAACGTCCTCCTTTCCACTCACTGGAGGCATTGGCTATGACCGTCTCCGTCTCTCCCTTTCCTTCCGGAGCGTCCAACTACGTCTCCCCCACAGCTCTTGAGCTGGAATACTGGCACTCTTGAGATCTTTCCGCACGTTATCGCCTCCGAAAATCTTCTAGATGTATTAAACAAACCGTCTCGTCTTCCGCACTATTTACGGCAAGCGAAAACTCTTCCCTGATTCGTCGTCTCCTGGCACCTGGAACCGGAAGCGTCGAGAGCATCCACTACGGTTGGCGGTGTGTAAACGATATGCTTCCTGCCTCCTTATACAATTTCGGCAGTACTCGATAGGTCCCGATACGACTAGTGCATTCTGTACTCTGGTTTAAGGACCTCTGTGACGACAAAGAGGTAGAGCTCGAGCTACCAGAGTGTAGGAAAAGCGGAGATACCATGCATCGGGTAGTGAGAAACGCGGTTGATGAGGGAGAGGTACTGGGTTCTTTGAAACTCAGACTACGCTTTTACCCTGGTCTTTCTGGATATCATCAGTCTCTTGCATCGTCGGACAAAGACATGGCTGATGTGATGGAAGTCCTAGACACAGCAGAGGATGCGAAGGAGGTTGAATTTATTCCTTCCACGAACTCTTCCTCTAGCTCTTCTTCGTCTGATGATGACGATGTCAACGAAGATCCCAAACATGATGGCGGGAAGAGGGGTTTCAAGGATGAGCTCAAGGAATACAAACAGAACCGAAAGGACCTACATAGACGGCACAAAGGATTGATGCAGTGGCGAACTGCACGAAAGCTTGCGTGGGTTGGAAAGGAGATGAAGGAACGAGGTTATGAATTGAGCGCAGACGTGAAAGGGAAGTTGAAACACAGAACTAGAGGCGGAGATAGAGATAAGGTGGAGACGGAAGTTTGAGATGAGATGGCGGCTGGGGCGGGCGAGAAACCAGGAATTGAGCATCGGAGAATTAGCGGAAATTTTGACTCCTCTGCACTCTATCTACCAATGTCTTCCCTAGTTTGCAAAACTTTGGCGTTTGCTTTTTTTCTTTTCTTTTTTAGTGTATGCATCATGCACTGGTGATGATCATCCTGCATGCCACCATCTGACAGCGTAGACTGGACTTCTTAGTAGCAGAAGAAGTACATGTACTTTACAAACTACCAACGAATACCTGCAGCGGTAGATGCGGGTGGGATTGAAAATTTTTTACCCCAGATGATATGATTGATGGATTTTGTACGCTTGAGTGCCATGGAGAAGATCATGCTGTTGAGATGCAATTGGGCTGCAAACGACGGGTTTTTATGCGTAGGAGCAATTGAGGCTTCTGCAGACTTGGGTAGTAACCCCGAGAGGACTGAAATATTTCCATACTAGCCCAGGTAGAGTACATTGATACACATACAGAAAAGTAAGTCAGGGCGGCCAATTACTTTACAGGATGTGAAGAGCAATGTGTAATTGAGGAAAAACAGTAAAATGCAAAGCAGGAACGCTACACCAACAGAAATACCACAAACACAGTTCAAGAGATCCATCCAGCCCATGAAGAAGAAAAGGAAGACAGTTTCTAACACAGTTATTGGTATAATGTGGAATGCTATAAGCTAACTGCTGTGAAAAATTCCGCGCTCATAAAATTCCAGGAAGTTTCATCGGGCGACGTATTCCGCCACCCTCATCATGCTAACCCATGCCAAGTGCGAATTTGGTACCCCGAGATGATGTTATAAGGAAACTGAAAATTTTAAAGAAAAAGGGGATAAACAAGGGAATTCAAAAAAATAAACCCACGAGCTGGCGGGGTGTCCAATCCCATCCGCTCTAGCGCGTGTGATAACCTGCGTAATTAAAATCCGATTCAAGAGAAACGTAAAAAGTGCCCGAAGATCGAAATTGAAGGAGAAGCAAATGAGAAGTAAATTTGCCAATATATAAAAGAAAAAATGGAACAAAAATTGAAAATACCCAAACCGAACCACCTGGAAATAAAAACTCCCTATTTGCTGATCCATACTTTTATGAATCGCAATTAATGCTGCTAATAAACTGATGAGGAAATCCGTACTGCCGCCGTGAGATAGTGTTACAACAATTCGTTTTGTACCCAAAGAGAGTTCCGCCCATCCATGATTAACGCCTCCTTTTTTTTGCACCGATTCCGTTTGTTATGCTATGTCGTTCGTTCATAGGTTTGATCATTCCGTCGTCTGTCGTTCGTTCCGTTGCTAGATTACCCATCCCTCCCCTTGCAGTTTGCCAACTGGCAAACTAGCCGCCAAAACTGCTGCTGACGTACGGTTTCCCCCGAGCAACATTAACAGGGCTATGCGACTGCGACTGCGAATATGTGTTGCAAGTTCCAGGTCCAATTCCTGTGCCAATCGTGCCATATCCATGACCACCGCCCTGCGGCGGAGATGAGTGTGTATAGTTGTGTGTATAGTTGGCATAATTGCCTGGCGAGAAAGTCGAGACCCTCGTTACGCAAGAGATCGGAGGACCAGCAGTTTGAAGGGAAGGACGGCGCACTTTCTCCCACGTACGGCCATATTTATCGACATAGTCAAGGATTATCTTAAGCATGACTTCGGCTGCGTCTTCATAGGCATTGTAATGACCGCTATACCAGTATCGCGCGGGTGTTGGTGGAAAGTCGCCAACGGTTACCGTGCATGACCATGCTGTTCTTGCACCTGCATATGGTTGCAACATTATAGTTAGCCTGGGTGTATTTGCATGGCATGGTTTCGGATTCATGTGAAAGTGAACAACAGCAACAGTAATAAAAGAGAAGGTAAGAGCAAAAAGCAAAGTTATCTATAACGTACCTCGAGGGTCAGACATAAGTTGATAGTAAGGTTTTGGTAACCCTAACTCCAGACATTTTTCTGTGAAAGTAAAATTCTGTTAGTGCCAAAACGATAATAGTCAAGCAGCCACAAAAGCACCTTCTAGACGTGTTTGATGTGATGATGGTTTATCGTTCTGAATTGGCGAACTCAGAATTGGGCTAGAAGAAGTCATGGCAGATGAAATCAAGCTGTAATACCGGTTGTAGGGATTGTAGATGGGTGTAAATCCGTGAAAATAGTTTTGCGTGGGATGAAAATATGGATTAGGATTGAAAATCAATGTTTCTTGATGGAGGACGACTCGATTGCTTCTTCTCGAACTGTTGTGCTGCGGCGAGGGTCCTGGTTGAAGTAGGCGCGATGCAATAGTAGTAACAGACCTCGATGACGACGACAACGCGGGAGCTGGTGTTGTGGCAGAAACGGCTGGTTCTTTCCCTGATCGACGTGGCTTTAAGTGAGACCCCGGACAGGGTGGATGAGAATAAGTTGAGGCCCCAGCATCAGACTGAGCGTGTCCCTTTTCGTTTCCACTTCGACCATTACGAGCTCCCTTGCCTTTGTCCGAGTATTCGTTCGACCTCGCAACAGCGCATGCACGATGACCCACACCAGCGCCCTGGAAGGGCCCGCGTGCTGCATGGGGTTCAGAAGGCTGTTGCCGCAGTTGATGTGGATCCGGTGTTGAGGGGTGGTGGTTGAGCTGGCCCGCAGAAGCACTGCTTGCGCATGCAGGACTTTGTTCCACGGAATCTTCCATGAAAGACCGGGGAAAGCTAGCTTACGTTTCTGCAGCTTGCGGTAGGTCGAGAAACAAAGGAACGACTTTTCAAGCAAGCAAAGTGGCTGACCGCTCTGGGACGCTTCGATGACTCTCGACAGATGTGCAGTACGTGTTCGTCGCTCCCCGACCCTCGAGCGAACGACGAGAAGCCTGGATCGATGGACTCGCTGAGGAATGGGCGGATGTGTGGTATGCTATTTCCTGATCTGGCCCCTTACTTGCAAAATTAGAAAAGCAAAAAAAAGATTGAAAATTCGAGAACTAGCTTTGTGGATTTCTGCTCATCTCTGTTGCACTCGTGGAAGTTTATGGAAGCTTGAGATCTTACCTGATAGCTTGCCAGCACATAACCTGATCCCTAACTGCTCTGGATGTGTAATGCCTCGCTGCTCAGCTATATACTACCTAACCCCCAGACATCATCTACCAATGTTATGCGTCTCAAGCTTAGCGGTAACCGGGGCTTCAGTGAGTTTCTCCAGTGATGGTAGCGCCCACATTGACGTTTCTGCTGGGCTAGGGTTGGTCGTGACTGAGGGGGAGTTTTGAAGGGGCGCACGCACATACGGGGTGTTGGGCAGAGATATGAGTCTTGAAAGAGGATAATGATGTCTGTTCTTAGATCTGGAGCTGATGGAGTGTCACCGCAGGCTGCAAGACCTGACTTGGCAGTTGTAGGAAGGGCTATTGGATCCAATCTATTTTGTTTTGCAAGCGTTGAGTGTAATTGGCCTTTTGATCTTATTCGTCCGATTAAGCTTGCCTTTCTTTTGAATCCTCCAAACGTCAACCCCCAAAACCCGGCAATTCATCCCTGAATACCAGACCTCCTTTTCCTAAAATAAAAGAAAGTGTAGCACCGAGTTGGAGGACCCTATAAGCTGAAGCGTGCGATTATCACGCAAGTGGCTGGTGGCCACCCATCTGACTTATTAGTTGACTTATTGATCCTCTGTTGGACGACTGTATAAAGCCTATAATGACTTGACCATCTTGGAACCCCATTATAACAAAGTCTTCCTCCGTCATCGGTTGTACCTAATCTACTTTCCCCAGCAGTTCTACACCAGTATCAGTATTATTTCCGAAGGATTCCAAAAGATCACCATTCAGTCACATTTCAGCAACAACGTCATCCGGTGTCCGGCTTACTGCGCCCCATGGTCATTGGAAGGACTGCGAGACTCAACCTCGAGCCTTGAGGACAACATTGCGTGTCTTCATATACTACAACCATGAGAACTTTGCTACAGACCAGGACGACGTGGGCGAAGACCGGAGGACCTCGTCTCATTTCCTTGTTCGTAAGTACGTATGTATCTTACAGTGCTGTGGGTACCCGCTTTTTAACCTACCAGGTATGGTACCCGCCGGCGGTAATCCTAACTGTACTGAAGTCATTGCTGGCGAAATAGGTGTCGAGACCCACGAAGCATGTCCGACCGTAGCCTTCCTGGCGCATTTACAGCATCTCCGAGATGGACGACGAGAGCCGCCATTCTATGTTGCTTCCCGTTTGACGGAAACGAGCGAATCGCCGCGAGTCTATCCCACAAAGCTCAAGTTGCTTCGTCGATTGGCCTAGCCCTTGCATTTATCGGTAGGACAAAAGCGGGTAGCTGCAGTTATCACATACGATCAGATGGATGATCCAGTCATATAACGTATGCACCTAAGTGCCCTACCGCCACTACATTTCCGACTCCCAGCAACAAGTCATTGTACTTTTAGTGCAAACGTATTTCCACGGGTACTAAGTCGTGAATGAAATGTAGAAAGCTTTCGGAGTCCGAAAGGTGCTGTCGTGGTTCCTACGAGGAAAGGTAGGAGGACCCGAAATTGCGCAGTATGGTTAACCTGCCGTCATAACTAGCCCAGTTCTCAATGCCTGAAAACACGTACTAGCAAGTGTCTTTCTTTTTACTAATTCGAATGGCGAATACTCGAAAATAGTCCCACGTTGGGGTACTGTCTCAACTATCCGATTGCACATTGTGATCAGCCGAATGTCTAGTCGTGGGACGCCTGTCCTCAAGCCTGGAAACCTACTGCTGAAAAATGGTAAGTATTGCTATTGGTCGCCATCTAAATCCAGGGACAAATTCTGTTTCCTGGAGTGTTATCTTCCAAAGATCACTCACACTACTAACACGTTAGTGTAGCAGGAATGATGGAAATGAGCTGTGCTGCCGGTTCTGTACAGAGATTCGGCAGTACCAGCAGTTCGAGCAACGTTCTGCAGCTTCAAATACCGACACTCTGGTACTACACATTATGCTCAATTTTAGCCTAACCCACAAGTCTGGAACCATACATATTTCGTCTTGATGTCCCAGATCTTCTATGCCACGTGTCGACCGCTGATCAAGAACAGTTCTGCCAACAACAAGGCGTTCAACGAAAGAATTGCTTAGGTGCCCCTCTACTGCCGACACAGCCCTGGATATTCGGTAGAAAAAGCTGTTTCAATTTATGCCACTGATAACATGCGATGTTTCCTTGCTTTTGTTGTCATGCGCTGTGTGGTACGTGACATGCAGATAAATTTTCCGAATTCCAGAAATGTGAGTAATCTAATTGGTTGATAGATTCGAAGTCGATGAACAGCGAAAGATATATTCTTATATTTCAACCCAGATAGATACTCAGCGTTGAATCACTCAGCAGCATCAGCAAATTTCATGTTTCACGGTCAATTTGGTCGATAATTATTCGTTTCAATGAAACGAACCCTCGGGAAAATACATGTGGGCGGCTCCATCTAGTGTTTATTCATTCCAGTTGCTTTCTAACAGGGTCAGGAAGGCCTCCTCCTCTCATCTTGGTGCTAGTGCAAGTGTTGGTCTGTTATCCATTTTGATCTGCGGACTTCGGAGGCATCAAACTGGCCAGGGCAGCGTTTCCACGGCTAGGGATTGGGCTTCCGCAAATATCTGCAATCGGGGCTTGTTGAGTTCTTAGAGAACTTGCATGACATCTCGGATCGCAATCAAATTGAATATACCAATGTGTTTATCTACTTCGGTGCATAACCTTAGCTATTTTGTAAGCTACAGCGTCAAACGCAGTTACTTAAGAGGAGGGAATACGTGGGCAATGCAAACAGCTGGATATTCCATATCTGAGTGCCGCTGATTGCCGTTTGGATGATAGAATCCTCATGGTTGAATACCCTTGGTCTAGCCAGTAGTCGATATTCTCGCGGACTCGTGGTGGTATGAATTGTTCGTTAATTGGTGGATATAATGGCAGCAACGGTGGTAGTGGTGGTAGTGGTGGTAGTGGTAGTGGTGGTGGTGGTGGCGGTGGAGCAATTGTACAGCTACGAGGTCGATTTGAAAACAAACCGTGATGACTTGGTGGAGGGATATGTTTGCCAAGGCTAACCATGTATTTAATATTCATCACCAATGATCACCTTATGCATCCAGCTAGATAGCCGGAGATGAATGGAGTAAACTTCACAACCTTGGAATGTGATGCTATTGACAGAGGTAACTAATCTGAGATGTGCAGGGCATTGCTCATGGACCACCCAAACAAGCATCAGCTTTATGGACAGCGATGTGATATCTCAAAACTCAGTCTCCCCAAATTCTAACCACGATATCGATTGAAATGATAATTTATTTCGTTATACTTGTCTTTCTTTCTTGCTAACGCCTCAATCCCTTAACACCAAATGTATTTCATCTGGAATCGCCGTCTATGGGTATCCACTCAGTCAAGCTGCAATTTTCAAGCGCTCCCTCCCAAAAATTAGTGCATAATACAATCAAAATCCTCGTCATTCCCTTCGACCAACGTTTGCGACTGGAATTTGCTTCTATACACGCCACCAACATCAAAAGCTTCCACTCAACACCTTTAGGAAAGCCCTCTTGGATAATATAATCGTGCTAGCTCCACCGGGTTTTGCTAGCACTGGGCCAACGCTTGATACGATTCATGCTCGGAGATGAAATGGCTCGACGCATGCACTCACCCTCATCTTTGTCGATTGTTATACGTATACCCATCGCTTACACAGGCACCAGCGTGAGACCAGTAACAAGAGGACCAAAGTATTAGCCACAATAGCTGCAAAGAGTACAAAGAATCATGTATCGCCTGCGTGAAGGTAACTCAACCGCCACTATCGCTCTTTCTCAAGGGAGATTCCCACCACCCAACCCAGGATCCCAGCAGCTCTCAGAATATTGGGGGAATATTGGGGATATTGAGGAAATATACAAACAATACAGTTGAAGGCTCCAACACCAAGGAGTCGCCGTAGATATGAGCTGAGTTGCGGTTCCATGGCGCGGAAAGTGCCAACTCTTTGCCAGGAGGCTAGCTAGTGTAGCAGTCGTAGCTGCAATAGGAAGGGCGGATGCTTCAGGAATGATGTCTTGTAGGTACTTAAGTATATATATGGCTGGGCTAATGGAATAAGAATTCTTGAGATTCAATATAGCGGAAGTGCTAATTATCACGTAGAACCCAGTTACGCGGTCCCTTCCCAATGTTAAACTAGAAAAAAGTTGTAAAAAGTAACATTTCCTACCCCTATACATTAGACCCTGTCGCTTCAACTATCCTGCCATCCCACTAACTGCCAACATTAAACTAAGTACCGTTACATATGGTACGCTATATACATTCAATACAATAACGTTGATCTCATGTAATCTCACTCGCTATCTAGTAGGGTATCGTTTCACCATGCTCCAGACAGTCAATTCTCGCAGTCAAATCGCACTAGCTGACTTGACTGTCCAAAAAATTTCGGACATAAAGTTGTCCATATTGTTAGCAAACCGTTTTCCTTTCCATAGCAGCTTTGGTGCATCACCGGTACCACCAACAGTCACATGAGAATGATGAGGCGAGTAGCAGGCGAGATATGCCAAGCAGAGACTTTAGGGGAGTATACAAGACTGCAGATAGCGGAGGCCATCGCGAAACACAACTCCCTTTAACCCTAGGTGGCAAATATCACAAGCTAGGGTAAACTTAAACGTCTTTATAATGCTTTATCGGAACTTGGAGACTTTCCGAGTCCATGCGAGCGTATCAAACTTTGGGGCTCACGGTCATTTGGACATTGCGGGAGTGCGCTGCATGCAGCTTATAAACTTGCAGGAATTCCAATGCCTCTGTAATATGGGTGATTTCTACAAGATAGTTGTGTTTCCACTGCTCCCAGCAGCGGTTGACGCCGCACCCTCGAGTGCATTTGACTCCAGTACTACTAATATTAATAGTAATTAGCTCCTACTGCTTACTGCCAACAATTATTCTACTACAGCAGGCCGAATCAGCCGTATTTTGCAGCTGTTACTCTACCAGAAACCTGGGACAATCAAACTTGACTGTTGCGGTTTGACTGCAGATTGATTGTCTGGAGGCACGGCGGAGTCATCTAATTACTGACAGCGGTGGCTGACAGTGGTCAGTAAGATTGGGAGCAATCGGAGTAAGGAGTTTATTTATGCCATGACCGCTAGCGGTCAGTCACCATGATTGCTGAATGACATAATCTGGCTGGTTAAGGCGGGCGGCTGACAGGAATCATGCCGTAGCTGGTAATCGGTGGCTACGTAGAGAAATAAAGAAGCCAACCCCCCATTAACCCATTGGGACTTATACTCTAGTCTGTAGACGCGCGGCTTTGGATACGGCGGGGCCTACTTGTACTCAAGTATTTGTATACAATGAGGGATACAAGAAGAAATATATAGCTTTTCGACTTCTCTCAGCGCTTGCGATCTGCTTTTAACTTGAGGTTCCCCCCATTCACGGCGCACACTTCGGGCAACCTTCCTCAGGGTTATAGAGACAAAGAAATGATCATATGTTATCTTCATCTGATAGATTGAGATCCTCATTCGCACAACCAGCAACAATCAGGTTTACTACATAAAACAAGCATCAACACAAGCGTTTATTGGGATGAATTGCCCTGGACTGTGGCAGAAAGGTAAGGAAATTCCCCCGGGGTACTGAATTGGTTTTCACGCCCCAAGGGTTGTTGGACGAAGTGAGCTGTCATCATGACCAGTCACCATCAGTTATCTCTTGTCATTCGACTTCCTTACCCTCCAGCCCTTCGAATTTGAGTTTGAGTTTGTGTTGGCAACCTTATCAGAACTCTATCTTCCCTCGATCCACTTTCCGTACGTTATTTTTGATTTTCGGTGCTGTTTACTTCAACTGGGTTGGTAATTCAACAGCCTCCCCGCGAAAACTGATTTGGCAAGGCGACGATCAGTAAGTTTCGGAAGTCAATCTTAATAATCAAACTGCGATGGTCAACATTTTCAATGAGGTAACTACTTAATTATATCACCCCATAAAACTGCAAAGTTCTATAAAAGCCAAAGCCATATGCTCTCGTTCCCAGATTTCTCGTTGCTCGCAAGTGTCAGACGGCTGGTTTTCGAGCGCAAGCCATACGGCTTCTAAACCCCTTTTAACAAGGCTTTTAAGTTGCTCTACTCAGGGACTCGGAGATGCCCTATACGAGGCTAATTCTCAGAACCTTTGCTGCTATGAACGTGTTCTAAAAATTTTAAAAAAATAGATATAATTTAAATACACGAAAAATGATGAATCCGAATAGTAATCTGCTCTCGTTCCCAGAATTTTTCGTCGCTCGCAAGCTCGCTCCTCAAAATGAGCTTGTAAAGTCAGCTGACGGGTGGTTTTCGAGCGCAATAGTAACCAATGACGAGTCATCTGGGACAATGTAACAAGAATTCTAGTACGAAGCACTTTTAAACGACGGTCTAGCACGATAGTCAAACTTAAGTCGAGTTTTGACCATTATAATCATTAGAGACAATTCAGTATATGCTACTAGAAATCTATGCGCATGCGCACATATATTGATGATCTGTCGGTAATCATTATATGAAGTATCACTAGCACTCCCCAAATTCGTTTATAAATCAGTGATACCAAGCATTGTATAAGCCTCTCTACTATTAGTATATTCGCGTTCATGTTTTGAGTAATCTAACTCTCAGACCCAGGGTGAAAAGCAAATTATAATTAATTATCCCATGACTCGTAATGGCGTATAATCGTTTTAGCGATCATAAATATATTACTGTTGTTAGCACCCTTCCCATGATCAAAATAGCACCAGAATGCTCCATATAAGAGAAAACAATAGAAATATATGCTTCCTTAGGTTGTAGGTATTTACAATGAATTCTTGTGAAGCAGTGGCCATGGTGCAGGGAAAAGTGTCACATTTTGATGGGGATTCCGTTGCCATGGTAATTTGTATAGGAATCTTCCATATATCACAACCTCATCTCTCTTTGGAACAACATAATAATTGAAATAATTCCTGTGGGGATCTATGACTGTGGAAGATAGTTCTTTTACATGCTTGAAATAACTTTCTCTGCCATTGTAGGGGGATTATTGGGCCGTAATGAGCAAGCAAAATTTCGGGTTCATTTTATGATCGCCCCTGTGATCATATGATCATAATCACACTATGAGATAAGGGACTGTGGTGACATGACATGACGTGAATGTTTCTTGGCATTTTCGAATAACAAATTATGGGTTTTGTCCCCCTCTCTTCCCCTCCAGCTCCTCAACTTCTAACCTAGAACTTCCCAGAACCGCATGACCTACTATACTCCATGGGCAGTGAGAGCCGCCACCATGGATCATTGTTCTAATCCTTCCATCCCGAATGCAAGATTTACTCCCGAGACTCGGCGTATGGTCTTATGTAAATTCAGATCTGTCTTAGCGAAACGAAATTTGCTCAATCGGATGCTGTTGAGTATAACCCTAACCTCGACATCCACGTTTAGATCTGAATCTGAGTTCGATGCAAATAAATATACAGCAGTCTTCTATCTACACGGTGTTATGATCTAGAGACAAACAGATTATAGGTGTTTACGCCTGCCATCACTCGACTCCGAATCGTCGAATCGTTCACCACTGGAAAACTGGCTGAAAGCAGCTCATCCCGCTCTATATCTCGCCTTATCCTTGTGGTGATACAGGGAACTCCAATTCAGGTGCTGTATATTGTCCCGCCGATGTTTCATTGGATGCTTTAGAATCATCAGCCGGCGATGCCTAATAGTAGAACAACAGAGTAGCAATGAAATGAGATGGCTTTCATATGCGTGTGTGGACAGCTCGAATGCTAGTCAGCCTCATTGTTCCAATGCTCTGGATATGTTACCAACACACCTGGGGATCGGTTCCGTTCAGATATCTCATGGCTCCACAGAACTTCTCAGAGCTCAATCTCCCCATTGTGTCCCTACGACTGAGATAAAGCAGTTCCATAGTGACGGTATCAGGCTTCATTCATCGCTATTCATAAACTCAGTTCCCCAACCGGTCCGGAAGCCATCTGATACTGAAAACAGTGCATGATCAGGTGCAGATACCCGTGAGCTACTCCGCCATGGTTATGATATCTGTTAAAATCGATGCTAACCGCAATTAGGGAATCGTGCCAACGCATACATACCAGGAATTTGCTTGGGCATAGATGCTGTGGGGGGAGGGACGGTGCGAGCGAGTTAGGTTGATTGTTATGTTCTCATACCGTGTGAGAGTCATCGATTTGTTACGATTCAGCTGCAATGAATTCAATACAAAGCTGTCAGCGAGCTTTTGTTATTCATGTCTGTGATGGAAGCGCCATGTCACACCACTGATCTCCAATAAACGCCAGAGATACCGCAAATACTTCTCAGCCTTATGCATTGTTTGTGGTCTTAACAGCCACAAAACAATAGGATTGTCAGCCATTTGTATGAACTGAAAATTGTGTTGTGCGTTCATGAAACAACTGTCTCCATTGAGTAAGTCTACCCCCCGAGTTCATGCAATGCACTTTGTCCACGGCCGTCGGAGAGAAATAATGCAACCGTAATGCACTTCGTGCTTCCGTATTGGCAAGGTTAGGAACATTGCATGCAACAAAACGAAATTTTCGGCAGGAGGCATAACGGATGTACCATTTTTCAATCTGTGGGCTATTTGCCGAAGGTGTTGGCAGAGTCGCAATTTTGATAGGCCGTTGGGGGTATAAAGACCGTAACCCCCCCTCCATCCTTTTCATGGTATTCTCACCTATACAACCCACTCAGTTTACAACAATTCTGGTTTCCCCTCACCACACCCCATAAACGTGACCTGAACAGTATGCGGACCGCCGATCTGGAAAGGCTTGGTATGGATTTTACTGGGATCTGGTGGAACGATGTCAAGAGCTAAAGGTACACCGCACAACACATAAAAAAACCCCCACGACGCATTAGGGTCTATGCTCTCCATCAACCACTCGTTGGTTCCAACTCAATGGAGAAGCGTGGCTAGCACCGGCACCAGCAGGCAGAAATGTGTTGTTAGAAAACTGCTTCTGTGGCTGTTCAGCGCCGAGTGATTCTCGTTACCCTGCTGCAGTACACGACATGACAGCTCGACAATGGTTCAGTTCAAAATCCTGGGGACTTTCTGCCCGACTGCGCCCTCCATCTTCGCATCTCCCAAACTCCATCTCTAAGGGCTTTAGATGACTGTGATGGCGAACGAGCCTTGGATGAATGATGAAGATGAGATCGAACACTGGGGTCGCCTACTCAGCAAAACGGAATCACCAACCAATCAGCATCTGTACAGATATCGATTACAGCCACTGTGATTTAATTGGTATGGGGCGACGGCATCTCTCGGTGGCGTCTTTTCGGGACTGAAAGTAAATTAACTTGCTGGGTAATAACCCAGCTTTTCTTTACCTTCATATCACACGAAACATGAGACTGATAGAGAACTAAGACAAGGTACTTACAATTTTGCTTACGGCTCATCCTATCGATGCTTGATAACCGATCTCAACTTTTTCGCCTACTGCTCTGCATCGTACAGTATCATGTCAGAAAGACGAATCGCAATCTGTTGAAGACACGCAGAAGCATCGGATAAAAACCGCACTGGTGATTTATAATAAAATCATGCCCAGCGCATCCAGAGATGATATTTATATCGTCTCTCTGAATATTCGAGAGCAATCGAGCTAGATTCGAGAGGTTGCTATTATCTTGGATCTCGTGGGGTCTAAATCATTTGCGATGGCCACGATGATCTCTGGCTTTTGTTTCAAGTACGACTGCATGTGGAACGGATGGAAATTCACTCAACTGCATAAACCTGCTTTGCGGCCGAAACGAAGTCGACAGATTTGGGATAAAAACAGAACAGAGAAACACGACACCTTCGATATGAGGGGTCCCGTGATAGGGATACCCGGCTATTGCGGGGATTTTTGACCTATCCAAAGGTATTTGCCACTTCAAAGACAAACTCTGAAGCCTTAACACGTAGGCGTCACGATGGAACCTGGACGGGATCTAGACCTGGCAAGCCATGAATTTGATACGCCGACCTGTGCTTTTACAAACCGTCAAAGGTCATTAGATAGGATCGCCGAAGTAGAAGCAATAGCATCTTGTGCACCGCTGTTTTTGGGGATCGCCAGGGTCCATTACTCCTTCTCTCTCACAGGCCAAAATACTGGTATCATATCTCTCGACCCAAATGTGATTGGAAAACTCGGAAGGTACAATGCATTATCACGTCAGTTTTCATCCCCCGATATCTTCCTGTATCTGCGGAGTATTAACCTACCAAAACAAGGAACGCATCGTAACATATTTCTTATTCGTTGATTGTCAATACTATTAGACATCGATTCAGCTTCCTCGATTGAATCGCAGAAACCCACGCTGAATTCGTCCAATCCAATGGTTCTCGTGGGACAGTATATTCGATATATGATAGAGCTTTACGCTTTATCCTATTCGTCGTCGTCCGGGCATTTTATTCACAATCCCCGGTGCATCGATTGGGCTGGATGGGACTGTGTCTGATCAGACCTATCAAAAGCATTCGACGAAGACCTCTTCGATCCCTCACCTCTAAGTGAAAGAATATACGACCGAACCTCGCAACTGCTAGATAGGTTGAGAACTGGAGGGTTTCATTGGCAGTTCATATATATCCTCTGCAATCGGAGATGGCTACCCCATCATCACACTAAACAGATGCCGCTGGGGTGTCTGAGAAGGGGCCAGCGGCGACACTGCGTGGCCGCATATCTGCACTGTCGTTTGCCACTTAGATCATATAATCCTGAGGCTAGAAAGGAAAAGCAGTGCCAACGAATGTACTGGACCGCAGATAGATCCCCTACGTGTCTGGAGAAAAGCGGACTCGGGATAGAAGCGGCGATCAAAGGATCGCTAGAATTTGTTCGTTCTTACGATGATGGGAATTTGAACCAACATTCGTATGTGTGAGAGCAAGCCTACGTGTTATTCCACACGGCGAAGAGTCGAACCCTATCTGGACATTACGGTAGAATGCGACTGACTTTCGGATTGCGCTCGGCAGCATTCTGACTATGCGCCCCCCGCTTGCTTCTGCTCACCTGCATGCACGAATCAATCAATCAATCAATCGGTTGAGGTGGTTGAGGAGAAAGAGGGGGAGAGGGAAAGGGAAAGGAAACGAGAAATCATTCTTGTTAATGCATCGTCGATGCATCAAGACTGAGTGTACCTGCTTAAGAATTGGATCTGAAGCTACGCTGCAGTGATGATCAGCTGGCATGCATAATATGAATATACTTCATGAACTTCCACTACAACAGCTACTTCGAAAGGAGACACGAGTATTTGCATATTCTTGCTAGTCTCCAGCATATAGATAGACACGGGTATTCGACTGTAAGCTAAACGCTATTTACAACCAACGTTCAGGCCGGGAAGTTTGGTTTATTCTTGGGGTAGGTCGTAAGGTGTGAACCCAGAAGGGTCAAGAGCCGGTGATTTGGGACCTTAGTAGAATACATCAATATTGAAGCGGGGAATCTACGTTTTCAGGCCTCAGTTTCCCTTCGGTACGCCCGATGGAAGTCAGTGATCTTCATTACCCGGGACATCAATTCGCACTCGGTCATATATCTGACCTTCCTGGGACCCGGTGTCTAAGAAGACCGTTTGGTCAATGACGCCGGTCGATTTCCACTGCAGTGCCAGTTTTACGTATGGTTCGACATTGCAAACTCTCGTGCGCAAGGCGATATGCATCACACAAAGGGTTTAGGTGGTGCTGTTGTCGAAGACAACTCATCGTTTCCATTTCGAACGGGGCCGAACACAGCTACAAACATGGGTTCTCCGCTTGGATTCTGTTATCCTATGCAACGCCAGCTATGAAGCTGAGGAGACGGGCGGCTAGCAGGAATGGCCCGCGCGAAAACCCTCCCACGACAATAATCACGCTTTTATCACGCTCTTTGCTTCTCCTGCACTTGTGAAATGCCAGCCAACTTGATACACCAGGTGCGGTTTCAATTCCAGAGGCTTTGTGAGTTAGACTAGTTGTTGTTCATTGTCGGTCTTAGGTTGGTTTTCCCCGCTTCAACCGCCTGTATCGATTTGGCACCCAATTGGAATTGCCTATGTTTTTCTTTGAATAACATAGTGGGACGAATTGTTTGTGGAACCAGGACCAGAGCTTTGCCTAATCCAGCGTGCACAGCATATTAATCGTCGATTTTGGATTATGATGGCGGTTAACGGGCACCGATGAACAGAGGGATTAAGAAACGAAGATACTCCAAAGTTTTGGCCACCACAGGCGTCTTACAGTTACAGGAAAGAACATGCGGATTGTTTTAAGGTTCTCACACGCTGGTCACTTGAGCACACGTTCTCACCACCCCGCAAGACGTGGAGGGTTTCCCAAGACGGTATAAGAGTGATGCACAGCAACCTGGTCGAATTGGGGTTGAGAGACACCAACGGGCAGGTCGTCATCATACAGGGCGCACGATATTAGGTTTATGGTACATGCGCAAGCGCATGCTGCAAATACTTAGTTCTTATTCATGCTATAGATGCAATAACACTAAGACACTATTGGTGTATTCTTTATGTCGTTTTCTACTCCGATATATTGTCCAAAAATCCCCACTTTCGCCTCGCTTCAGCAAACCAGATTCGCTGATATTTGCAGCGAGTTTGGGTTTTTTTCTCCGCACCTTGTCATGGCTCAACTTAGCAACCACATTGCAAAGAATGGCAATACTTTTCAATTTCTGTTACCACCCGGCGGGGAATGGATAATGTCAATCTATTGATACACTGACACGGCCGATTTGTTGATTGATTTCACAGTTTAGAATCACCGAGCGTTCGAAGAGGATTTTCATAGCGTTGTATGAGATGCAGGGTCAATGTTTGAGAGCCTCCAAGAGGTCACTCTACTTGCCGAGACAAAAATGTCTCAAATTCCGACCAATACACATCCATGACCTCACCAGGGCATCGATAATCGGCATCTACCGAAGATCTTCAGTCGTGGATTCGACAAGCGCAAGTGCGGTGTCACAAACGGTCAACACTGACTGCTGGCGAAGAATATGTTTCATGATTATACCCACCACACGAGAAGGCATCTATCAAGGGAAGGGCAGAAATTCTTCAGCTAGGTTCCGTGCGCCGAAAAAGTGCTTCTTCGCTTGTTTCATCGCATCATAAGCCAGGCCGACATCCGTAGTTGTAGTTGGTGTCGATGCAATATCCGTTTGGTTTAAACAACAAATTGCCTATGCTCAGTGGAAAGTTGGTTGTGTGAACAAGAGAGCCATGTCCGCTACTCTGACTAAACCTTGCCTAGGATTTGCGGCGAGGATTAGTCCGGTTCGAAGGCATTGCGAGCAGCTACGTGGCATAGGATGGAATTGTGAGCGCCGGATGTGATGCGAGTTCATTCTGGGTTTTTTTCCGTTCCTTCCGTCTCTAATTCTGACTGCAATTGATGGCGAAAATGTATGGATTTTTGCTATGTCGCGACTATGGCGCGCTGGTCGCGCCTGGCGAACGAAGCTCACGATTTGTGCGGATTGGTGGTTAGTTTCTTCACATGTCAGTCTGGACTGGACGTTGGGATGCAGATGATATGCAGACGGCTGCATTGGTCTCAATTGTGTTTCCTGGCCGCAGAAACATGTAACAAGTAAAAATACAGAGTGGCCCTGCCTACATGGGCGTACATCATGGAGTGACCCAAGATATGTATTGAAGATCCTTCAGCAAGTGTGGTGCCTGCTCAAAGTCCAAGTCACTGAGACCGTGGCGGGATGGAGATGAAGGCAGGAAAAAGCAAGATGAGGGGTTCGGAAAAGAAAAACAAAGTTACCACAGATGATGGGAGCCGGCGGGCGCTGCGAGGAGGAAAAGAGAGGGAAGAGACGAGTTACCCGGCTAGGATTTAAAAATAGGCAGTAACCCCGCTCAGTATTTTCTCACGAAATCATTGGCAATGCCAGCGCAGACTGCATGCAGCCCGTTCGTCACTGCATCTGCACATCTCATTCCCTAGTTCCAGCGTCCCCTCTTGGCACCCCCATTCCCATGCCCATCGAAAAACCCCCGCTCTCGAACCCCACTACCGCGACGAATCGAAGGAGGCCACGGATTACGCCTGACCAGTAGTCTCGTTTCGCGGTCCCTATTCGTCTCATGTTGTCTGTATGAACAAGGCGAAGAGGGGAGAGGAGGGATTAAAGACAGCAAACAAATCCTGATTGCTGACTAGAGAGTGAAAGGAAAGGTCGTCGGTTACCTACGCGATGAGCGGGACCGATAGGACAATGGGCTAGGATCCGTTCCGATGGGATGGAATGTTCGTGACAGGGATTGGCTCTGAATTTTGATGGTGGAGTAGCCTTGAAGAGATGGCTGAATGGCTTTGGTGGTTGGAGGATACGACGACGACGATAGATGTTCTTTTGATTGTTCTTTCTTTGGTTGCGGAAACGACTGCTTGCTGCCTACTACATGAAGTATCTACTCTATCTACGCTCGCTATGAAGATGGAGCGCTGAGATGATGAGACGGGCAGCAAGCATAGCATATCGGCACGTGGATTGATGTTTCTGGTTTTCAACAAAAGTCCTTTTTGCACTTTTCTTTTCTATTTTCTTTTTTTCATCTTCACCTTCTTCTCCTTGTGTGCATCTGCATCTTCCCCTTGACTCGGTTTGGGTAGGTCACCGACTTAGTTGCCTCATTTTCTCCATGAAACGGTGCTTGTCTGTCCCTCCGTCTGTCTCTCCGGGCGACTCGCATAAGATGGGCGAGCTGGGATGGGTCAGGATGGACGGATGGGATGCTATGATGCCCGGGAGTAGTAGGTGGCTTGCCTTGCTTGTGTTTTCGACGTTTCCCAACCTGTCGTTCGCCTGGAAGATGAAAGCCACGACAACAAAGAGAACGACATCTGTTGTTGTCTATGGTCGTTGTTGTGCACAAGATATCAATCCATGCACGCAAACCTTCAAAAGCCCTAGTAACATCTCGGACTCCCGAATTCTGCCAAACTCAGATGAGGAGGAGGGTGGTGATGATGATGACGATGATGGTGATGATGATGGTGCAAACAAAGCCCCGGCTAGCTTCCTCCTAACTCACATGGCGGATCAAAAAAGCCCCCGCGAGATGTATACGTGGTGGTTGTGATTGTGAATCGAAATTGCTGCGGTGCGGAACAAGAGACCGAATGACAGTTGACCGAGTGAGTGGTGTTCCGAAGATACCGCCCACGGAATATTGAAATATTATCATTAGGGCCGCGTGAAAAGTTGGGTGATCCATCAGACCAAACCAAGAAGAACTGCAGATCGCTTTCTCGCTTCCGGATCCTCTAGGTCTCTAGGGCCGACGAGTAGTTCGCTCAATGCCCGCATACTATACTCTACAATCTATAATACAGGTGATATCTTCTAAAGTTATAGTGGCGATTGTGGTGGCCGGTGGTGATAATGAATTATAGTAGTTGTTAGTGGTTCTAATAGTTGATTGCAGATATTAGTTGCCTAGGTGGTTAGTAGCAGTGTTTGTAGCTCACCACTCAGGCGCCGTTTTGCCGCAATAAGAATAATCATAGTAATGGATAATCTTCAACCACAACCACCTCACCACCTCACTCCTGCCCTTGCTGCTTGCACCTTGTTCTGTACCGCTCACTGTCCCGACTGTGACACTTCCCTGCTGATGCTGGTGCTGTACTGTCCTGCATACTCTCGAATTGACGTCCAATACCGGTTGCATCTGGAATTGCCTGCTTCGTCGGCCTCCTCTCCACCTCCGTCTCGTCCACTCTCCTGCGACGCTTTTCCTCTGCGTTTGCTACCTCGACACTCTCTCGCGCTCTCTCTCTGTTCTTGCCCAGACCACTGCGCTCCACTGTCCGCTCTCCCTGTTCACCTACTACCGCCCGCTAACTTGCTGTACATTGGTACTTAATTATCGTCCTGCTGCTTTCCTCCGCCGCCTCCTCTTCTTATTCTACTTCTACCCCGTAGCCCCACCTTCAATCCCGCGCTCTCCTCACTTCCAAAGCGACGAACTTGTCTATCTGCCTGCCTACTTGCCTGCCCATGCAGCTACCCTTGCACCGCACATAACCTTCGCTGAACATCAACAAACCTGCAGCTACCCACCACCCAAACCATCACCACCCAAGTTTTCCACGCTACACCCACGATTTTCCATTCGTAACTCACCGAGAACCTGCGTTGTTTGGCCGGATTCTTGTTGCAAATAAGTACGCTCTGCCAATCTCTTCACACCTCAACTTCGCTCCCACTCTTCCGTTGTTTCTCATACCCAGAAACACCTGCCCGTTCGATACGAACCAGCATACGCAAACAACTCAATAGCGGGGTAGCTTTGGGTGGTTCATCTGAAGTCTGATATTCCTTGATTATTGTCTCATCAGTATATGACTTGCAGATATCTCCCCTCCCTGCATTTCATCGAACGATTGTTTGCTTCTTCTCTTCTTATCAAGCACTTGATATGTGCTTCTTCATTACCACTGAAACCATCACTATCTTTTGATTTCCATCAAAACTGACATCTGCGCTTCGCATTTTAAGTTCACCTTTCATCCGAACTCTCACCAAACAATGGCTTCGGCATCTCAACCGCTCTCGTCGTTCCCTCTCTCTTCCTCCCGGGGAACTAGGCAGCTACCTGTGCCGTCTACAATTCTCACAACGCTGCCCCCCATTCCAACGCATGGTGTTTACCAGACCCGTCAACCATCGTTGTCAAACGAGTCTCTGTATACTCACTCTCAGCACTATGGGAACGGGGAATCTTACTTTCCATCCCACTCCAACTCATCATCAGTTCCATCATCTGCAGCATCGACTCCTGCACCTAGTTCGTCTATTGGAAGAGCCGAATCGCCGCAGCGAAGACGCAGCGCCAGGACTGCAGCCACGAAAAGGGCATCCATCTCCTCATTGCTTTCTTCGTCAGACAATTCGTCCGGCAGTGACAGCTCATCGGCTTCTCCGCCGACGTATGGTTGGTCCGGTAACAGCTCGCCTACTACCGCTGGCACCACACGGAGTAATTCCGTTGTGAATACCCCAGTTAGCAGCAGTTCGTCGGTTGGTCCATGTTTCAGCCCCGTAGAATATGGTTTGTCCATGAGCGATAGTGGCTATGGGGAACAAGACGAGGATACGAAAATGTACACAATGGGCCCTGCAAGGAAGAAGGGTAAAAGGTTGGCATCTCCTAGTTAAATGTTATATGCTTCATGTATTAACTCACGATAACAGCTCACCACGCTCTAACTCAGGAACTGCCGAGAATGCCAACCGTAACCGTGAGGGCTATGATGTACTTGGTCGTAAAAAGTCAGTTTATTCACATTTTATTATCCACGTGACCTGGGCTGACCTCGTGCAAAATTTAGGCCAAAGACACCTCGAACTCCAATGAGTTGGGACCCAAAGGATGATATTCTCTTGAAGCAACTGAAAGAGGAGCAAAGACTGGGCTGGAAGGAAATTGCCACTCATTGTAAGAACACCTCACAGGTCGCACCATAGACTGCTAACTAACGCTTGTGTTACCTAGTTCATGGCAGGACCTCCCATGCCTGTCAATTCCGCTGGCGTCGCCTTGCATCTGGCCAATTGAAATACTACCAAGGTCATCGCCGCCCCCCTCCAGTAACCACCACTTCCGCATCCTTCGCCAATGAGATGGCATCTACCGCTACCGCTGGTAGCGTATCGAGTAGCCCCAAGATCTTGATGAATGGGCTTCATAGCTCCTCGCCATCAGCTATTACTCCTCGAGCACTTCATGCGATGCCTCACATGTCACCCACATCAGAATCTGCACTCCCACCGATGCATCACACCTCGCTTTACCATCAACATACGGCACAGCCAAATTGGGGACAATCGGCGAGCCTTTATCAGCCGACTCCACTTCCCTCACCGACTTCGTATGCACCCCGCTTCATCTTCGAACAGCAGAGGGAAAATGGTGGATGGTCGGAGCAGGAAGACGCACTTCTTCTTAACCGAAAGCTTAGCTTCGATGAGGTGAATGTTTTGCTCGCTGGAAGAAGCGAGGCGGAGATCTGGAATCGGCAGGTGAAGCTCCGACAAAACGAGATGACCCATAGGCAGCAGTCGATGCCCATGCATTGCATGAGCGAGGTTAGGAGGGATAGCTATGAAGACAGAATCCCGGGAATTGGAGCGCTCGGATATCACACCTCCTCGAGATGATGAAGAGGTACTATAGCGACAGTAACCCCGTCGTCTCGGGGCTGTGGATTTTGGTTTCATAAATATTGGCGTTTTTCTTTCATCTGTTTATTCTTATCCTTTCCGACTTTTTTCTTTTGGTGTTTCTTTTTATCACGGAGCATTCTTCTGGGTTATCTTTTAGCATTTGGATTTGGTGTTGCTTTGCTTTGACTTTATGGTGTTTTGTGTTTGATCTTCTGCATGTCTCCTCGGGGGATGGCAAGGGCTGGGCATGCTTCTTTTGGAAATCCGGCCTTATTTTTTACTTTCTTCAGCTTCGTGTTCATGATTTTTGCATCAAATGGGCTTTTTTCTTTCTTTTGTGAGGGTCTGGGGGGTCTGGGGGGTCTGGGGTCTTGGGGTTTTTACGATTGATGATTACGGGTTCATGATTATGACCGGAAAGGCAACGGAACGAGTCATGGTATAGGATACATATGGGCTACGGCAGGCTGGGGGACGGAGTTTTTGGTTGGAATTTGCTTTCGATTCTTTGTGCCTTTTGGATAAAAGTATTTTGGGCGGAGGTGGGCTTTGGCAGATAAGATGGATACTTAGTTAGAGGATATTCAGTAGAACGGATGGGATATTTACAAATACAAGGGCAGTCATTGTTCCGACTTTGACATGTATATTGGTTACCAAGCATCGTATCACGATGGTGAAACATTTTGCACAATGCTACTCATCTTCCATCCATTCAAAGGGAGCGGTCCCTGCATCGGAAAAAAAAGGCGGAAGAGATCGGGAACCGACGTGATGTGAGACATTATTACTTGAATAAATAGGTGCCCCCCCATTGTTATTGTTCGATCACCCTCCCATCACATCCTCCCGCGAGTCCATCCAGATCCCTTGTCTCTAATGGGACGGGAAGGGTGCGGCAACCTGCAGGGCGTGGAAGTCACACTTCCTTCTTTCCTTCTAGAATCCTTTCCACCCACACACATATCACACACCACGCTGGGACGGCAAACAGAAAAAAAAAGCACAGAAAAAGAAAGAAAAAAGGATCCTGAAACGTGAGAAACCCCCTCTTAACCTACCAAGGAGAATAGATATGTGAGTAACTAAAGATGATTGCGTTTAGGAAGAAAAGACACAGCATCACAAAGCCGCATGAAGGGATATGGTAGAAAGCACTCTACTCATGACCCATTCCTACCAAGGTATTCTTTGCGCACTATTACCACCACAACTTAGCACTCGCTCGGAGTTCCTTAGCACGCAGGGAAAAATCTATAGAAAAATAATTCAACTTACCGGTATATCCCCCCCCCCCATCACGATCCCATGGCTAGTCGATCTGTCTCATGATCAGTGTTCAGACCAATGGTGCCTACCGTCGGATTAGAACTGCTGTAGTGGGATTTTGTGCGGAGGGTAGTGGCCCTGGTGGTGGTGGTGGCGTCAGCGTCAGCGTCTGATAAGGGTACCCCACTAACAACCTTAGGCCTTGGGGACAACAAATAGTACGGGTATGCAAATAGATAGGACAGCCGCGGCTGATCTATCTAACGGTAAATCCTTATCTCTCCTTACCGGGGGCTGGCCTTAAAGCCTTAGGCCTTGCATATATAGTGTTACAGGCCATGTCCTTCCCTTGCCTCGCCATCTATATACGCTCGAGGCTTGCGAGCGTGGCGAAATACCGGTAGTCGGGGGAACCAAAAACAATGTTCAATGCCATTGATGGGGGTCATGGAGTACATCTACATGCCCAAGTGGGGTACTTTCATGGATTTCTCGTTTGGGGCTTCAACGATCCATCCTGTTGCCATTAGATGGAGATATTTGATTGTTTGGTTGTCTGTGGGGGGTGATTCGTCCCTGGCCATCTATAGATCTGTGTGGTGGGAGCTTGGGCCACTCCTATAGCAGTCCCGTAGGGTAGGTTATCTACATCTATGCAGCACATCCGGACGTTGTAAATGCATTACAGGGAGCTCTAGCATTCGTATCCCCTGCCACGGCCAAAGATTGAAAGGTGGGTGAGAATTGGTGGCCACATCGCAATCACCATTGAGCCGAAACAAAATGATAAGGCATAAACCGATGGTTAAAAGTATCAAGTGCGGCAGAAATGGTACACAAGTCCAAACTTACCAAGTAGTCTAGGTTCGTTGAGCATAAGAAGTACAGGTACAATAAAGGTGCTTCTTGACTACTTCTTGATTAATATAGGCCCTCACTTGTTTGTACAGCAATTGGCAATGTCTACAGTCAATGGGGGTCCTTCCATCGAGCGTTATACGAGTGCATTCTTAGTTGCGGCCTTTCAGGCCAGTGTTTAGGATCGTTCGTGGTGGTAACTTAATGCCCACTTGCTGTGGGTACACAGATACAAATTGCACATGTGGAAACGAATATGCAAGTAGCGCCAGCGTAAAAAAGCCATACGACAACTAATACAGTCCCGTAGCAAAAGTCTTCGTGATAGCAGCTCTCGTGCCCAGAGTTTTCGTCGGTCGGCTAGCTCGGTCCTAAAACTGAGTTTGCAGATGCTAGTTTGCGAGCGCACGTGATAGCCGCAACCGACCACCCCATCAAAATGAAAAATGGCGATTTCACAACAACCACACAATAAAGAGAGCTGTTATTACAAATATAAGCTCTTTAGACAAGGGAGAGAGTGATAGCACACCAATTAAGAAAAAATTATGACATTGTAGATTCCCTTGTTACCTCCTCTCTATTGACCTGCATTCACTGACCCACTTCACAACCATGCAACAGCCAATAAGAAATAAAATCTACCCTTTGGATATGTGAAAGTTCAGATATAAGACATTCGGAAAATACAATATAAAAAATTCAGAAAATGTGGTGGTGGAGAAAGGTGGTCCTACTTTTGATCTTTGTCTATTACTAGGTACTTGGTGGGAATTTAGTGCAGCAGTACAATGCTCATAATCACCACACAAGAGCTGCTTCCCAACACATTCTAAAATTTGCAAATTTTTTATCGGACTCTCCTATATGTTAAATTTAATCTGTGAAAAAGCTGTATATTATATACATACATTGAGGCTGTGGTTGTGGTGTTTGCGAGGTGGGCTCTAGTGGCTTAAGAGGAGGATCTATGTAGGTGAAAGGGCTATAAGAGTAACCACAATGTTGCGATTTTTTTAAGTAGCATACCATCTTTTTCTTCATCATCTAAAGGACTTATCTTTTCTCTTACAGCTCTCTTTATTGTGTGGTTGTGAAACCGCTATTTTTTATGTTCATGGAGTGCTCGGTTGCGGCTCTTTCTGCGGCTATCACGAAGACTTTTGCTACGGGACTGTATGCAAGTGTAGTTTTTTTCCCTGTGGGACATTTTGTCATCGAGTCCGGGCTCAGAGTATCTGCCACTGAATTATGTGCGTGTGATCACTCGGTTTAGGGTAACTTGAGGCACAAATCAACAATTTTTGATTCCGGATTTGTACACTTCCCACCGCTTCTAGTACTGTACCGATCACTATGGTTCGGACGCTGTGCTGACCGCATATTTTGCTTCGGACAACCAATGTTGACAACTTTGGAGTGGCCGGTCACTCTAGTGCTGACTATGAGAATACAAATATTTGGAAGTCAATGGGCGATGGTGCTCAGACCATTTGGGCCAGAATGGGGTAGAATACTTCAAGTTGAGAAATTTGCTTTCTATGTGTACATACATACAAAAACCAACTCATCAATTGACTTTTATAAATTACAAGCTAGGTGCTGACCGATACGAAAAAAACGCCGGACGGACACCCCCGTCTGACTGCTGACGTCCGAATCATACAGTAGTGGCACAACCCAATCTTAGGCTAATTTATAACCCAGACCATTCGAAAAGTTAAGCAGTAACAACAACCTTCTCGGAAGCGTCACAACGTCTGCAGCCTCCTTTACGAGCGATATCGGCTTGGTGGGCAGCCATACGTTTCTGGTCGGCAATAGGATCAGTCGACTCGCCGTCAAGCTTCCAGCTCAAGAACGCATTGGTGTAGTTCGGCTGGTAGTCCGAAGGGAGGACTGCGAGGCGCTTGCCGTAGTTAGTGACCTTAGTCTAGACTCGTCATTAGTAAACATCTTTGGTAGAAGAGGAAGACCTGAAACTTACCCAGTCACGCTGGACATTTTGCAAATCCTTAGAGAAGTAGGCAAAGGAACGTTCAAAGATTTTGCGGTTGAGATCAGATCCCATAGCGGGCTTCATGTCAATGTAGTCGGCATAAGCTTTCTCGGGCTCGGCAAGGACATAGTTGGTAGCCTTCTTGACAGCTTTCATGAATGAGACGACCTTTTCAGGGTTCTTCTCAATGAACTTATCGTTTCCTAGATAGATGAGTAATTAGGTCGTTATCTAGACTTCTTGCTAAAGAAGGCTCTTACCGATGTAGAGAATGGAACAGAAGCAACAGCATCCAAGTTCAGCCAATTCATCGATACGAAGCATCTGGACATCACCCTTGGGACGTCCCTGGGAAGAGAGCCACTCCTCCAACTCAACCATCTGAACGTTCTCGAGACCAATGCCGGCATCAATCTCTCCCTTAATAATGGCCTTAGACACGTTCATGCCACAACGAACGGCAGTGTAATCGGCAGGAGTCATGCCGTAGTGCTTGGTAAGTTCATCGATTTGAATCTACAACTCCAACATCAGTAACAGGTACTTCATTCACCATAAGTAGGAAGCAGAGGTGGATAACGTACCTTACCAAACTCTCCAACGTAGCCGATACGCTTGCCGTACAAAGATTTGAAGTCGGTGGTGATACCGGAATCCTTGAGGTAGACAACACCAGTGAACGGCTCATCGAGGAGGGAACCAATGGAGGTGACTGGGAAGCCACGAGCCTTGGCAGCGAGAGTGTGGATCATGGCCTTGAAGCCCATGTCGATCTTGCCAGACCCAATGATTTCGGTAACATCTTTGTCACACTTAGCGTATTGATTATTAGCAAAAAAGCAGCAGGAATCATACCAGAGGGGTCGTTGGGTTCCAAGATGGCAACCTTCAAGCCTTCCTCGGCGAAGTAACCAAGTTTCTGGGCCAAGTAGAGGGGAGCATGGTAGGGAGTTGCTTGCCTATAGCGGTCAAAGTATCGTTCGTTAGCATAGAATCACCATCATAACTCAAATCCAAACGAAAACAAGCGAGAAACTTACCAGTTTAAGCAGAAGGTAATCTTATCGGTAGACATGATTATTTGTTGATACTAAAGCATAGTAAGTACTTCCCCATCTTATCAAAAGAGGGATTGGCAGCTAGTCGAAGAAAAAAAGCATTCTCCTTAGCGCTAGAATTATCTAGATCAAGTTCAACCGGTATTTCTCAGAACGAACCATCCTTTGAAGGAAGGAACGAACACCCGGGATGCTTTTGTTGGTGATTCTCCATGTAGCAGCTGGTTGAAGGATACCTCCTGCAAGCCATTGAATAGCATTGACTTGATCTAGGTTCTACCGGGGTGGGGAATGCGTATTTTCCATTCGTCTCACAGCGGTGCGGCTAGCATACTTTGTGTGGGGATCTGGAATTTAGGTGAGCAAGAGTAGGGGTAGGCGGGGGAACTGGATAGATGGTATGCCTACCAGAGTTGTTCTTAGGAGCAGAAGCAAGAGTCGGACGGACACTGGAAATAATACTGGGATGGGGAAGAAAGAAGAAGAAGGTGGGCGGAGGGAGGTTTAAGAGGGGCGCCTACTTAGTCCCAGTAGAGTACTCCGAGGAGCTGTTAGCCCGCGTGGTTTACAATCGTTCGTTTTGTAATCGAGCCACCATTCGGCCGTAGTGGCCATTCGATCCGACATGCTCGACTCGACAAGCACCCGTCCGTTGCGAGCTGTCAATCAATCAATTGCCTGACAGCTGAAGCTCTAGGATATGCTCAAGGTTGCCAGCACCGCCTGAAAATCTTTCGCGATCAATGCATGCATCTGACCGAACTCTGACGCACACCTACTTCCATCGCACTCCTGCTTCCATCGCACTCCATCGCGCCTTCGCCCACCCCCCGCCGCCATATCCAGTCAAAAATATATCAGGCTGAATTTGTTTGGCAGTTGAGGGATGGCCTGCTCATCTAATGAGCCTCTTGTCTGTGACCCTGATTGTGCCGTCGGCGTCATCGGCTTGGCGGCCGGGATCGCCATCTCGCTACACTATCTGCTTACCTAGACTCCACTCACATCGGCATCAATTCTCCATCTTATGGCCGCTCTACGATAGGTAGTTGCATTGTGCCCTGCTCTCTCCAAATCTTGCTTTGCTTTTTGCTCTTGCTCTTGCTCATAGCTTTGCCCCTTGCCCATCATGACTACTCTCACACATCTGCTTGCCGTGTCGCTCCTGCTTCCCCTCGTAAATTCCTGCGGTGTACTGCACGTTCAACCGATTCCATCTCCGGACCACAGCTAATAGCCATCCTAGAACTCATAACCAAGTTGTCCAGCGCGCCAGTCACATCTTCGCACTTCCCAACTCGTTACCGCAATTCCAGGTGCCACAGAAACTCTTCTCCCCTCTCCTCACATCCTCCGCCAACGCGCCGTCGATCCAAGCCGGTGCCTTCTTCCCCGACTGGGGGTATCAATGTTTCTCAACCGACGAAGATGCCGAAGCTGCTCACTGGCCTCCATTCCTCATTGCGGCGGTGGAGCACATCACGTCCAAGTACGGCTTCCTAAATGAGACGGCGAATGCGTTGCGGTCCCCGGATGAGCAACGACATCTCGAGAGTTTGATTGCGTTTATGTTTGCGGTGGCATCACATCAGACGGCGGATGCGACATGGCATGCAATTCGACTTCCAACAGGCTTTTTAGCAGCACTTGCGGGTGTGGATTTTGATGGGGAGTTGGGGGAGGCACATACGAATTTGGATATTGGAGGGGATTTTCTGGCTGCGGCAAGACTAGGAAGACTATCTGAAGAGAGTAGGCAGTGGATTGAAAATTCTTGGGTTGTGCCAGTGGACGACTTGGTTGCAATCTACGAGCGTATTGGACGGGCAATTAACAAGGTGGTGCTACGGTATTGCTGCATGAGGGGTCTTGCAGCATTACGGAGTGAGTTGGCATTGGGGGGTTCGTTATTTGAATCTTTTGCAGCAAAATCACCGATGCTGGTGGATGAGATTGATGGGTACTACCTGGGCGGAATGTACGAAATGTCGGCTCGCACTGTCAACTGCTGGGCAAACCTGACAAGATGGTTTTCGGAAGGGATTGATGCGGGAGAAAAGTTACGTGGCGGTTGGGGTATTTGTGATGTCTTTCAGGCTATCAAGGCTAGAGGAGGTGCCGGTAGTCTCAATCCTCACAAGGGGCTGAAGTACGATCCAAACCGGATCGATCAATCTTACCGTTTGACTAGTGCACACCGCCGGCACGGTGTTATGGACGATAAGAAGCTGGCCCAAGCTATTCTGGATGAGATGAATGACATCAGAGTCACGACCGACTCATTTGGCGCGGTAACCTACACCTGGCCGCCTGTAGTCTTAGACGTAGAGACAGCTCAACGAGAACCCTACAACAATTACGGCTTCGAAGAGCCAATATATGTATCAACTTATGTTCCATATAGCAACCTGGGAGCATCTATCTCTGCCGTCAACTTTCATACCGATTCAGATGAGATATCATTTGCCGTAGGTGCACCATGGGAGAGCGAGGATTCCTCTCGACCGGGTGAGGGTAACGTCTACATAATCCCCAATGGTTTCATCCTTCGAGATCGGGACGTCCGAATCAGCGACATCCCTTTCTTCCGGAGCACAAAGTTGAAGCACCACCACGTAACCCCGGGATATTCCTCGGTCGACCAACGCTTCGGCACTGCATCCATAGGCCTAAAAACACTCAATCGTACATTCCTTGCCGTTTCTGCCCCCGGTCCATTGACCTATGACTCCGGACACGCCCCCTCCCTTCCCTTCCACGAACAAGTGCTCGCCGGCCGTGTAGAGCTTTTTGTTCCTGGCCAGGCAGATCCCGAGTTCACATTCTGGATGCGAGGGGCAGAACTGGGTTCCATTGGTCGCCGGCAATGGGGCGATAATCTTCTTTCTGCGCCTCTCTTCCCTGACTCTGACGATGATTTCTTGATCATCTCTGGGTCACGCACGGATGGTGAAAGGGTTTGTCAAGGCCGCATAAGACCGCAGTATGGCGAAGGAGAGGTTACTATCATTCAGCTTCAGCAGTCCACTTCTAGATCAGCCAAATGGAGTACCGAAAGACTTCCCTCACTAATGACGCAGCAACGCAATGTTTCCAGCACTACTGCAGAAGGAATAATTACTACCGCCTTCCAGCTTACCTTACCCGAGCACGAAAGGTATTCTATCCCATGCAGCCTGCAAACTACCTACGCCTACTACGGCACCTCAACAGCGTTCTCCTCTATCACCAAAATTCTCTGGGTCTCGGCCCCAGGAAGAGGAAAGGTCTTTGGATACCGCTTTTCTCCCACTCGGCCTGTTGAACTTGCCCTCGCTATTGCTGATGAAGACTTTGCTCTTCGTTCCCGGCGAACGGGATTTGGATATGCTCTCACGACGGGTGTGCTGCAAAATGGGGACGAGTGGATTGCGGTTTCGGCGCCGAACGAGGATGTGGATGGGTTTGTGCAAGTCGGTGTGGTGAGACTCTATGTTCTTGGATCTAATCCTACCTCCGTGAGGACGTACGGCAAAGCCACCCACGCCAAGGACCTAGTCCCGCAGTTGGTGAAGGAGATTATCCCCGTGGAGCCAGCGGCGTTTACAAAGTTTGGCCGCACTCTCTCGATGGATACTGTGAACGGCGTGCTCTGGGTGGGTAGTGAGCTTGCAGACGGGGAAAGAGGGAGGGTTTGGAAGATTGATGTTGAGCGCGTGTTTCGACAAAAGAGTAGTTGGGGGCTGTGGAAGAGGGTTGAAGACTGGTGCATAAGCAAATTTGGGTGGGCGCTAGCGGGTGACAGGATCAAAGCGGAGATGGCCTGGGAGGGAAAGGAGCCGGGGGAGAGATTTGGTGCTAGGATTGTGGCAAGTGGAGGGGATGTGGTTGTCGGTATCCCTTGGGCGGGGGTGGGGCGGCCAAAGCAGGATGAGAGGTTTTTTGGGGCGTTGGCGGTTTTTAAAAGGAAGGGGTATGTGGAGTTGTAGTGAGTGAATTGTTGGGAGCTTGATACCCTGAGTGTCTATTTCTATATTTGTTTGTTTGCAGCGAGTTGGGTTGTGATAGTTGTGTTTATGTATGAAATTGGAGTTATTATTACAAGCATGTGGGAAGTGATCAACGGTGTATAACAAGGAAGACCGCAGCCAGAGAACCTAGGAAACATGACACTGTTCCCTGTTATCTCACACTCTCAGGCCCATTCGGAAGGATAATCTAACGGAGGGTGGGCTATATCTCACGCCCCTTCTGCATTATCACCCAAGATGCATTCCTGCCGCCCATATACGACACCATACACTCACGTTCAGGAATTAGCGAAAAAGGAATAAGGCCAGCAATTCTCAGCACGAACCAGAGGACGGACTACGGCTATACTATAAAACTAACGCCTCGCGAAGCACCCATGGACCGAAGCAGTCAATCACACGCACGACATTATGAACCATCACATTGAGGAATAGATCGACAGCATGATCAAGGTCCAGCGGGGAGATCAAGGACGGAGGAGTTCAACACCAGAGATGCAGACGGTCAAGGCAGTGAGAGATATCCCGAAGATGTATGCATCTGTCTAATGACCGTATCAAGGAGCGGTAAGTGGGGTACGAAGCCTAACACAGTCCGCACCATCCGTACGGTCATCACAGCAGGCTTTTTGTGGGTTCGGGCTTCACGAGAATTCAGATATTTGTAAGGCCACCGTCATATGGACTGCTGTCAGTACCATGTGAGGAAGGGAATTTCGATTTCGATTGACCTCCGTACTGTCCGCACCTTCTCTCACTTTCACAATATGCATCCAATCCCTTCAATCTGTCGGCCTGAGATCCCACCCGCAAACTGAGTCGGCGCCTCGCATATCCCGCAAACGTCGGGAATCCCCATATATTTCATTGCGACTACTTTCTCAGGATGACCTTTCCCCGCCTGCGTGTCGAATCCTTATAGTAGAATCTTCCTAGTAGCCTTAGATGATGGATGAGCTTGACTGCGACGCAGAGAAACATACCTAAAAATGGCTTAGGCTTCTCGTTCGAAACAACGTGTAGCAAGATTCCGGAATAAACTCTTCCCCGAGCGTCCGGGAAACATGTTGGGTAGATCTCGGGTTTCGCACCGGTACTACCATCGGCCGAGCCCTCAAACGTCACTTAGGGTTTAGCCAATAGGATCCCGACAATCGTCTCGGGTTATGCTAACGGGAGAACATGCTCCACCGAGGGCTCTGGGCGGCGCAGATTTCGAAAGTTATTATCGGGCGAGGCCTTTTTCTTGGACTATTATCTGTCAGGCTATCGGAGCATTAGATTATTCCAGAACATCTGCTGAATTTTGATTCAACACCACACCAAAGGTATTACAGTTAGTGCATCCTACGATAGAAGTGTGGCTTAAGACGGCTCGACGTTTTGCGTTTAATTGGGCTTTCATTAGGCAGCTTTTTAGACCAGGATGACACCCCCCAATAGCTGGCTAGACGAAAGATACGCCCACAGCGATGGACCAGGCGTGTGGAGATGGAGCTATGTTAATTTAACCATGCAAAGTTTCCGTAACAGAGAGGTTCATATTAGTTCGTGTGCCCCATTTCGATGAGGAATATTGTCTACCTCCTTCACAAGCTCAGGTTACAGGAACGAACTTGCGATCGACGAAAACTCTTGGAACGAGAGCAGAGAGACATGTCACATCAGCACAATAATCACACACAGAAAGAAAACATGTCTCAATTATATAAGTGCTAATAATCTTCCTAGGAAATATACAGCGAATGATAGACAATGTTTCAGAGATTTCTCGCCTAAATGCACCAAAGCTTCAAAGATCACTCGCTTCACTCAACATTATCATCCGGCACTTTCCCGCTCCGGTAACCCCATAACCTCGAGGTCTGTTCCAAGTCCGTCTTCTTCACTAACCCCTCATTTCCGGCATCAAGAACAACACCCTTCGTCTTCCCTCCGCTTGCTTTATCATCCTTCACCATAACGGGTACAAACACTTGCTCCCCCTCATTTCCATCTTTAAACATCTCGTCCAGATAATGCATCACAAATTGATGTCCGCCTTTCCCAGGTCTCATGAACAGCTTTCCAGCAAACTGATTATCGTGCATCCCGGTATCATGATATGCGCCCTCCTGCACATGAGGCCTTCCACTCATACTCCACTCCAAAAACCCTGCCTCTTCACCATTTTTAGAACGCGGGCCAGGGTGATACGCCAACACGCCTAAACGGGACACGAAATCGAATTCGTTGGCGTAGTGCTCAATGTGTTTTATTGTCGGAAACCGAATGGTCTCGCCTCCGGACGCGGGTGTGTACGTGTTGGGCGGATTGTTGAAATGGTTCGCAGCATTACCGAAAGTGTAGATCTCAAGCCTTGACAACACATCGTCTGCGAGGTCGGCAAACAACATGTCCAGAGCCAAACTTGTAATCAGACCGCCCTGAGAGTGCGCGATCACAACGACCTTTTTGTAGCACCACTCGTCCTTGTTGGCAGGATCGCGCTGGAGAAGATGGGTGCGCAGCTGCTTGTAGGTCTCTTTCACGCAGCCATTGGTGAGTCCGAGGTCGCGTTGGATAAGGCACTGCACTAGATCTAGGACCAGTCCGAACCTATTTTGCATCAGGAATTGTAGATATTAAACAAGGATAGAGGCTGACGAACGTGCGGTTGTGTATTACATCCACAGGACGTCTAAATCGTCTGGAAATCTCATCGACCCCACTCTGTACCCACCATCTCCCGGCCATGACACCGTTGACAAACACCCATTTCTCGCCAGGCGCCTCCGCCAATTCGGGTACACTTTTGATCACCGCTCCCTCAGAGGTTCGGTTTAGTACCCACGCAAATATCCACACCACAGCCGCATAGGCGCCTGCACAGATAGACCACACCCCGCCGGGTGTATTCACCCACAGCGGGATCAGGAAAAACCCGACGAGCCCAACAACTATGTAGCCGATGTGTACGCCAATTGTGAACAGGTTGCCCTTGGAGAAGATATACAACTCGCCGCGCGGGTTTTTAGTACAGATTGGCCATACGATTGTGTACAGATAGAAGAAGTTGCGAAGGAACAGGACGGTATCAGTGAGGAGGAGTGATGAAGGCGGATATCGGTACGGCGCGGGCGCACGAGATGTGGTATTGACTGTTGCGGAACGTCCGAGGGGCGCAATGGGGATGATATCGAAAACCATAGTGGCTGGACTCCCGAAAGTAATTGCCGAGAACTGTATGGGAACTGCGGCAGCAGCGGCTATATATGGGTGGTTGGAGGATCGTCCGGCTTGAGGTGTCAGGGTCGCTGGTTAATTAGTGCCCAGGGCGTCGGGGATTTTATATCACTACTCAGCCCTTCAGCCCTTCCATCGGAATTCTAGGCATATAGGTAAGCCCACACCTAAGCCAGTACAGTAAGATCGAAGGCGTGGATACCCTACATACGGGTTAGGGTTTCCTCACCCAATTGTATTACACTTCGTTCATACAAACGCCCGAAGTTGTTTGCTGTTGGTTTAATCTAGAGGGAGAGTGAGCCACACACAGATAGGCGGAGTCTGTCTTAGACATACTGCAAGCGGGCGAGAATCGATCACTGCCTCAATGTAAGCTACCCAATTTCAAATTGCAATACCCCTAACCCTTCCCATCCCGAGGTTGGCAGCGACATCCTGAAGTTCTCAGAACTTACACACTATGCAGTGCCCAAGTTCCTAGATGCTAAGCAAACTTATGGATTTATGTTTTAGTTGAGCTCCGAAGGTTTTTGGGAGCGAGGTAAGGCTTCATCGTGCAGCACTCGGCATCTAGCGATTTAGAAACCGGCGACGCCCGACAGAACGTTATTAAATGGCAGAGGTATATGTATATCGGCAGATATACTAGCTCGAAGACTTGCAGCGTACAGCATCAGAGGGAATATCCATGAAACCTAGACCTTAAACTTCCAGTCGGATATAAGGTACGCGATTACAACTTAACTACTATACGAAGACTTCTCTTAAGCAATGGTTTTGCCTCAGCGTTGATGGCACAAGCAAACCCACAGGCCCCGCTTATATCCAGAATACATAACTATGAGTAAATAAAGCTAGATAGTCTTAAACCAACTCAGTGACTCTATTAGATGTAACGGTGATACGTATATACATTTCTATACAACTCCAACGCTCCATAATTCCGGTGGATAGTGCCGCCATAGGTACCATCAATTTACATCGTTTCCCTAGTGATCCGGAACAGTAAACGCTCCAAGGGTCATCATCGGATGCCACCGGATGACGAGATGCTGAGTTGGGTGCTCTGGCAGGTCATGTAATTCAATTCAAGGACTCCAAGCCAATCACGAATTCCCTTGGGGTCTATTCCAATTCCTGAAGACCTTTAATCCTGAATCCAATTCTCTTGGCCGTAGTTTGTGAATTTGACATGTAAAAGTAACTGTGTCGTGATAACCACCTCTTTTTAGTGAATCTGTCCAAATGTTGATCTCGGGGAAGTGCAAATTGTAATCAGCAGTACAATCAATTTTCGTTGGCAACGGATTCAGGAGTACTCTTAGATGCAGACATCTCCCAAGTACGCTGTGCATGCCCCTAAACGAAGCAGCTGTAGCTACCAACCATATATGTGGTTGGCAGGTAGCTGTGAGAGCGGTGCGAGAGCGCACTGCCCTCCGATGAACTATGTTACTTTGAGAGGATGATGATTGGTTGTATTGTAGAAAGAAGAGAGTCAGATATGCGAATGAGAAGCTATGACTAGCTGTACAAAGCAGTCACGCACACAAACAGGGTCTCTTTGTTTCCATGCATATATGCAACAAATTACATTTAACGAGTGCCGAGTGATGTGGAGTGTCCAAGCCAAAGCCTATTCTCGGAGACATCCGTGCCACCGCTAATAGCGATCGATAAGAGCCGACCCCATGTTCTCGTTGCATCACATTGTCTCAAAACAATAAGCAATGCACCCCCTCCTCCTCCTTCTCGTAGTTGTTCTCCTCCCTTTCATACTTCTCTATCACCACCGTCATCACTCCAGCATCCCACTCCTCCATCCGCTTTCCGCATACACCTCCCTCCCAATACTGCTCCCCACTCTCCTCGGACGCCGCAACAGAACAATCCATGCCGCACACCTCCGACACGGCCCTATTATCCGTCTTTCACCCAAAGAAATCTCACACGCCTCCCCAGAAGTCCTAAGCGCAATCTACACCGGCTTCCCCAAGCCGTCATGGTACAACATCTTCCGCAGCTATGGAGTAGCCCCGATGTTTGCGATGCTGGAAGGAAAAGAGCATGCGACTAGGAAAAAGATATTAGCGACGGCTTATAGTAACAGCACTGTCTCGCGGAGTACAGCACTGAGGGAGGTGGCGGAAGAAACTTTGCCAGTGCTGCTATACGGGTTTGAAGGCCGGGGGGAGGTGGAGGTTTGGAGTCGGTTTGTGGAATTGGCGATGGATTTTGTTACTGCGTTTCTCTTTACGCGGGAACTCGGGAGTAGGTTCTTGGAGGGTGAGGATAAGGAAATATTGAGGAGATATCATTGCCGACGTGGGTACTTTGCAGTTTCTTCGGAGCTTCCGTGTTTGGTGGGGTGGGTTGTGCCGAATTGGGTGCATGAAGCAAATGAAAAGATTGAGGCGTGGTGTTACCGTCTCTGCGATGCTCGCCGGGAGAAGTGGGAGGGAAAGGAGAAGTGTGTTCTTGACCGTTTCCTGTCCGCCGGGCTTCGGGATGATCCTTCACAGGTAGCGAGCGAGATGCTGGACCATATTGGCGCTGGACACGAGACGACGGCTTTGGCTCTCTCCTTCACTCTTGCTGCCATGAGCAAACGCCCGGAGCTGCAACGCCAATTGCGTCGGAGTCTTGGGCCATTGCTGGAAGAACGGAATGGATGGTATCTCCCGCGGCTGCAGGAGGATGGGTATAAAGCTCTAGAAGATCACCCGTTGCTTAATGCCGTCATCAAGGAATCGTTAAGGCTGTACGCACCAATCCCGGGAAGTCAGCCAAGGGTGGTGCCACGAGATATGGAAATCCTTGGACACTTTGTATTAGCGGGCACAACGGTATCGTCGCAAGCATGGACTTTGCATCGAGACCCTACCATATGGAGCAATGACGCGGAAGAGTTTTTACCTGAGCGCTGGCTTGAAGGAAGAGGAGTTGAGAAGGCTTGGTGGGCATTTGGGAGTGGAGGACGTGGCTGTATCGGACAATATTTGGCTCGGTGGGAACTGAGAATGGTGGTAGCAAGCGTTTACGCAAATTATGAGACGACATGTAAGGGGATGGATATGGTTGATGCCTATACTACTGCACCGGTTTCTGATGTGGAGGTTGGGTTTACAAGGTTGTAGACGGGGCCGAGAAATTTACAACCTGTTTGTATCATGTTATCGTCACGATTACATGGCTTAATCCTGCTGTGGACACAATGCGGAAAGATTACTAACAGACGCGCCGCTTACTGACTGCAGTTGGAAGCCGCTTTCCCGGCTGATCCCCGCGATCACTCATCATCTTGACACCTTCCACCTTTTCCCAGCTTGATCCCGTGAGACCAGCTCGGCTACGGGGCTTTATGGAAAACCAAACGATATCGGATTTCTATATATACATACTAAGTACTTCTTAGAGTATGAAACCGCTTAGGTACTTTCATAGTACTATCACTCGATAGAATACTCGGTAGGTGCCAAATGTTTTGGCGCTATAGTGGCTAGCTCGGTAAATGCGTCATGAAATCTGCATAAACCTTAGATCTTGATGTCGGCCGCGTGGGGAATTCCGGTTATACGTCACGATATACGGGAGATCTCCAATGCATTGCAGCAAGGAAAAAGGAATGAGTGGGTTGCATACGCGTTCATGAAGGAATATGTCCTTTAGATATTTGAATACTTCACCTGGTCCCGTGGTCTAGTACGTAATTCTTTCTGGCAGAGCCTGCTAGATGTGTACGTAGGCCAGTGAAAACTGATCGTCTTGGTGGGCGAGGCTATGAGATAAGACAAGTAGCACTGCCAACTTTAGAATACGGTCATGACGACACGGGTGCCGGCCGGTATCCAAGCGAAATTCTCTAGGCATAATTATGGTAGATATAACTGTCTCTTCCGGCTTCCTCTATTTGTCCTGTCGATATCAAAAATATTCACCCACTCGTTCATCTCACCACAATGTACACCCCTGTCTTCCTCGCTGCATCAATGATGGCCGCCTTATCCAGCGCCTTCCCCTTCAACCCCCGCGACTCCCACCATCACCTCAATTCAACCTCATACCCTACAACCGTCGAGTTCTGCGCCGGAAAACCGTACACCCCTGGGTCTTACACGTGCTACTCCGGCTACCTTCTGTGTCCTAAGGGAACTATGCCCTGCGGTGGTGACGCGCAAACATATGCATGCTTTAGCCCCACACAATATCGGTATGCTCCTTCCCCCCAACAAAGCGAGGAAATGGAAACTGATGAAATGTAGATGTGTGAATGAGACCCTAGTACAGATTCCAGAGGGCGTGTTGTTTCCTAATAGTACCCCAGGAGGAGTTGCGGCGCCAACGGGGACGGGAGTGTTATATTGAGTAATGGGAAATATTTATATGGCGTAGGTAATGTTTTGTGAGTAATGAGGTGGTGAAGGTGGTTATATATATCTAGATTAGGATTAGACGAGAGGTATCTAGTAAATGCGGAATGTTTAGTGAAATGCGATAGGAAATCTGCTGTCAGAAGCCTGGAGGATCTGGGATTAATGTGATATAATCAGTTAAAAGAAAGCACGGTGTTGAGTATCTTTTTCTGCTGAAATACATGTGCTCCCGCAATGGCAGCGTATGTCGGCTATTCAGAATTCCAGTTAGAAGTGCATGCATAAAGTATGCCGTCTGGAATAGATACTGTGGAGCCCCCTAAATATCACGTTCAAAAATTCTCTCCGAGTTGCCAATTAACAGTACCACCCACTGTAGATCTATCAGCATCTAGCTGCAAGGTAAGGGTGAAAATTCGAACCTTTTTCACCAAGTTCGAATTATAACCTCACGGCAGTTGCGGGCCTTGATCCGAGAATACCCAAGAATTTCTGCAATGCAGTCAGCATATTATGAAAGAATATGACGGTCTAGGATTACTTACTTACATTAGTGTAATCTCAAATCGCCGTTCAAACATTGCTTAACATACCGTCACTCGTTGCGGATATTGACTGATACCGGTGCGTCTACCGGCAGCTACAACTTATAAAATCAACGTCAGCGCAATTTCTACACCAAGGCTACGATATATCCATACAGCGTTGCCAGGAAGTTAGTTGTGCTTCACACTATGCTCAGTTGGTTTGAATAGTTACTGATACTGAGCGGGCGGCTCCCCGAATCCATCGATTGTGCCTTCAGTTTAGTAGCCAAATTATACATAGAAGTTGGTTTTACGCCCGCTCTGTCTGTGTTGTGTATTAATGGAGTAGTTCCTGTAGTCTCGGATCCTCCAGATCCTAGACCTGAGGAATTCCCAAATTTCGAGCATATCCTAGATCTCAAATCTAAGAAGGAGGAGGTCGCTCGCTACCCACCTCTCAGAGTACCGGCGGTTTCTTTTGTTAGGGGTTTGATGGGACTCGCGACATTGCTTTCATTTTTGTTATTGGAAGAAGCGGGGAGGAAATATGTCAGATATATGCCATAGCCGCAAGCGGCTGAATGCAATATGATTACAAACAAACAAACCTCTTAGAGTACCCACCCAAAATCCCAGTTTTATTTTAAAAAACTATCTTTTGTTGCAGCAGGCTGTCGTCGCACAATCTAGAGTTGGTCCCAGATTCCTACGAAAATTACTCCAATGCATCGCTTGACGTTGAGGTCGGCTATTCTAACTACTCGCAAGACAATGGCAACAGGGGAAGAGGGTGGAGGGTGGGGTTCGCAACTTTATTTTGTTTTCACTTTGTGTTTTCATTGGAGCGAAAAGGGTTTATAGGAAGATGTATGTCATAGCCGCAAGCGGCTGAATACAAGATGATTACAAACAAAAAGACAATGGCAACACACCTAGGCTTCCCCGATAGTGTTGCAGTAAAAAATTAGAGATATGATAGGCCCACAACGCTAATCAATGTTTCAGAGCGGGCCAATTCGCTTACCACTAGGCCACCAGATTCCACCCATTCAGCATCCAAGAATATTTCATTGAGAACATTGTAATGCAGTAGCTGATCAGCAGCTGAACAAGAGGCACCCGAAGCAGCGCTTTAATCCATGCCACCCATCCCATTCGACTCATGATAGTCAAAGGAGACTACCTATATACGGCGTAGAGTCGGCCCTTGTGATGAATCGCCACCGGCTGCGTGACGTGATTCTGCAGGACCGATAAGAGTGTTGCGTTGTTGAAGCTACTATTTGAGATGTTGGGGATATGTAGGTAAGTTTGGGCAGAGTTTTGCGTCTGGTCCTGTTTTCTACCACGGAGGCAGCTGTGATTGCCAAACCAAAATTCTATGACAAGTTTCAGTCGCTCTACACAGGATGATCATGACAGCCCATGACCGAGTTGTCCATTTATGCCTGCCAGCAGAATAGCGTCGTTACCAAGGCGGAACGTGGATACACCACGAGGCCAGCAGTATCCCATTTCATGCCGTTTCCCGGAGTAAGTTAGTCTAATTCCTGAGGATAATTTCGTATGGAATGTTGGTAGTTCACCTGGAAAAGGGATAGTCAAGTCCACTGCTATTCCCGGATGGCACTGAGGGATTATCAGCTGTGCTTCCGGGTGCGGTAGTCCTCTGGGTTTTGACAAAAGCATGAAGCTCCCGAGTGGCGCTAGCGGTAGGGATTGCCGCTGTCGGGGAAGTCTAAGAAGGCGGCGGTGGCGGCATTTCTCATGGCACGCATTGGGGTGGCGGTCTATGCGTACGGGGCAACTTTATGTCAACAAACTAGATGAATCCGTGCTCTCACACACGTCGTCGATCAGCTGTGCTGTAGGCCTCCCTGTGCCGCAGCATCTGTTTGATAGACATAATTTCCCTGTACCTGCGTACACCAACACGAAATCAATAATAGTTTGGCTAAACCCGTTGTTTCACTATAAGTCACTGTGGTTCGCAACTTTGGATGGAATTTACTGACAGGTTACGGGTTGCGATCGTGGACTCCGGTAAGTATCCCCGGAGAACTCTTTGCGTATAATTAGGCAGTATAGGCCTGGCGTAACGGTAGAAACTGAGAAAGCAGTGAAACTAAGATGTAATCGTAGATCGCTAGTGATGTAGAAGCAGCTAAAGGGCGCCACAGTTTTCCTTGCCACTTGGCTCTATCGAAAGGAAAGCATGTGGTCGATCGTGTCTTCATTGTAACACAAACCCGCTGTATACATACTCAAGTATATCACAGATACATTGTGATAACACTTGATCGAAGGATGACACAATATACTTAGTTCCATGCTCATTTGCGGTTGCTCAATAATGAACCAGCTTAAGAGACTATGTTTACGTCCGTCACATGCAAAATAGCTGGTAGGTGCACTGTAATGTGCTCGGGTAATGATGAATGTCGAGCAAACTCCATGCTGAAAATGTCCAGAAGCCTGGATGAGGGGTTCAAGAATTTTGCATAAGAACTACGAGACAGAAGGTACTGGGGGGGGAGAAGAACAGCCGAGGTTGTAAGTCCGTTCATAGGTTATTATGACAACTACTATCGTGTGGGTGCACGCCATCTTAAATCTACTCCGATAAGTGAGACCTCTAAGGCTCCATGCAAACCATAACGAAAGCTAGGCAGCACTACCAGGTAATAGCTATGGATGAGAAGTACACTTCGGCTGGGGCCTTTTGTTGTCAAGAAGGTTGATGCTGTCCTGTTTTTGAAGGTTCTTGTATGTCAAAGCAACCGCCACTCGCTATAGCTTCTTGCAGACAACATACAATCTCAAGAGCTCTCTGCCACTGCAGCAATAGCTCATGGGATAAATTGAGCCGATAATCAATGGTAGAACAGTTAGGTCCTACACTCATTGCCCCGGAGATCTCGTAGATGCCTTGCAAAGCCGGAGCTAAATTGCATGCAACAAAGGACCGCTCCGCTATCAGCCAGTCTAAGAGTTTGTTTAGCATCTGGGCGGGTCTTAATAGCCTCGGGGTGCTCTTAGTAGCACACCAAGCGTTTGAGACTACTCGACTACTTAGGACTTAGTGGCCATGATATATACTTGGCACCTCAAACATGTAAGTGTGTTTGTACCCAACGCTGCAGCTCACAGCAAGTAATATGGTAAGGATACGTATTTGACGTCTCTGCCTGTAACCACTGGCAGTTGCTGGGTGATCACAAGCTGACATGTACATGCATGTAGAGTAGGCCATCTTACCATGGTAAGCTGCCCGCTCAAATACTTAGTACACCTCCCATAATTGACTGGCGCTGAGATGGGTATTGATTGTTGCTGCTTAGCAGGTGTGTGGATCAATGGACAGGTAGCGGTGGAGTTCCGCTATTAATATTTACCCCGCCCTCGGTTATCGCTGTCATGGTTTCCCTGGCCCGCCTCCCCATGGCCAACGACCCATTTTACAGACACACTTCTTACTCTATACGCAGCGCTGTATGCAAAGCGTCCCTCAACGGGTACAGTGTGAAATGTAGAGCATCCCATCTGAGTCATTTTTTCCTGTGTACTATCCTCCCAAGGCTAGCTTTCTGAAGATCAAACCAGACATGCAGGCAGGCAGAAAAAATGCACTTTGCGCATTGCACTTCAGTGTGAAACAGATCTGTTCCAAGCGGAAGATTACAGCTGTCAACCGAGTGATACACCATGGTTGGTCAGTTCCTACAGCTGGTACCCGAAGCTCTGCTCAAATGATATCCCGGTGGGAGCATCTTCATCCTTCTGTCAGACATCTCTCCCGACTGGGGACAGCACTTAGCTTCAAGGGTAGGAATAATGTGGATCCACCATCTTACCAATGTTGTGGGGGCATGCGCACATGTATGCATCTCAATCAACTCTGGGCACCTAGCTCGATCGACTAGGTGGTTCTGTGAATGAGCAACCCCCAAGAGCTGGAAGGCTATGATCATCTGTGGAACAAATCTCATGCATGTCTGTGTGCTTTACAAACGATAAAAAATGCGGTCTTCTCTATCAGATCATTTGGAGCCACATAGGAACGCCACGGAGTACTACTCGGCTTACGCATACGTCTTTCAGTACTTCCGGTCATATCGAACACTGCGCCGCCTGGAATTGTTATAAGTTATGCACTCACTGGCGCTGCACGACGGTGGAACCACAGCCGATTAGCGTAACCTGTAGGCGAATGGCACTTTCCACAACAAAAGAGGGATGCAAAATGCCCTGTATCGCTATAGAATTCTAGAATGACGAGTTGCTTTAATTGAACCGTTGGAAGGAGGGGGTGGGAAGTTAGCAATAGAGCTGCTTTCGGCCAATTGCGAATCGAGTCCATCCCAAAATTTGGGTGTACAAATAGTTATCGGACCCCGTTCACGCCCACATGCTGCACTTCCTCCAAGACCCCTCTTCCCAGATACCCTAATCCACACATTCAACGCTCCTACCACGCCGCAAAATTGCCTACCCTACTGCGCAGACACAAGGTAGTTTTTTAGTTTCTCCTCACTCCTGATACTGCTCGTCGTGCACAATCTTTAGCCTCCACAGGAAACACAAATTCTCCGGCAGCATCAGCTAGAGAAAAACATCACGAGCTTCTTCTGAGGCGATGAGGCCACATAACAAGTCGACCCTTTGGGATGAATATGTGGAGCATCCCGATAAAAATAAAAAATATTTCAACACGAAACACAAAAAGGCATTTTGCAGGCGCTGCGTCGCGAAGGCAGTCGATGATCTCGATAGATCTCCCGATGCACGGGTACAGTTTGAAACGACGGGATTCGTTGAGGGTTGGCCCGAATGGAAGTACCGTGCAGGTAAGCAAACTAAACTAAAAATTTCCAATAACATAATCAAGTTTTGCATTGTACTGTCGTCCCGCTAGAACCCGGCTGACGCCGCTCTTAAAGCGTTTGACATGGTAGAAGCATTGTCTGGCCGAAGCTCAAATATGCAAAGGCACATTCGAACCTGCGAATACATCTCCCCCGGAGATCGCGCCCGCATCATGGCAAACTTCGAAGCCTCTCAGGCAGCTTCCCGTGCTTCCAAAGATCACGACCCTGTAGACGACAACTATTCTAGACTTCCGGGAACCGTCCCAGAACCACCAATTTCACCTTCCCAATACGGGAAATCTGCTGGACAGCCGTGTACCATTTCACATTCTGATGATGACGGAACATCTTCGTCCTCTATTTCATCGCCGGAGATGGGGCGAAACGAGTTGTTCGCCCGCCCCGTAAGCCTGGCTTCATCGGCTTCGAGGCCTTCTCGGAGGCTCACTCTGCGGAGTATTCTGAACGAGGATTCGGAAACTCCATCGTACCCATATAGCAGTTCCGTCTCGAAAGAAAGAGCCGTAACAGCCGCGAGCAGTGCTACAACCCATGGCTACGACGTGGCCCCTGTCAGCCCCGACCTAGCCGCAGATCAAGCGCACGGTTTACTTGCCAAACTCGACCTTGCAATTGATGAGATCCAACATGTGCGAAACCGGCTGGAAGGCCATATTGGACTTCATGGTGGTCAACCCCTGCGTTCCAGCGAAGAACACACAGCAATGATAACATGGTTAAGGAAGAGTTTGGATGACGCACACCGGGAGAACGACTGGCTGAAACGACGATTTTCTTCAATGAAAACCGACAATGGAGAGCTGAAGGCGAGATTGGAGATGGTTGGGGAGAAACTCCGCCATATCGAAGCGGAGAGTAGGCGGATCTTAATCAGTGGAGTTGGGAATGACGAATTCAGGATGGTCCCTCGATCAAACTCGGCGCCAGCCTTGACACCGCAGGTGGAACCAGAAGCTCTCAAGAAATGGAATATTGCAGACGGAATTGACTCTTTCAACAACTAAGTAAAAATTGTGGGTAAGGAATCCTACAACAACTCGATACGGATATTTATTTATTTTGACATTCTTCGTTGATTGCTTCATGTAATTTGTTGTGTTTCGTGTATTTAATTTCTTGTGTGGATCTGATGGGAGGTGAAGTATCGGGATTTGGCCAAAAATGCAGAGTTTGGTATGTACTGCACTCTTTAGTCTGTGCTACTCACTCCAGACGCTTCTTCCAACGTCTAGCTACAGATGTCGGGTGGATTGGGTCTAGAGACACCTGTAAACGAGGGGCGGTGTGTACTGCTGCGGCTGGGTACAAACAGGGCCTCGGCGATCGATGACTTCCTCTCTAAATCTCTGAGAAATATAACAACGACGCCATATCAAGTGAGAACTATCGCTTGCCATCGGATGTCTTAGCCCTGTCTGTGCTCGGATGTCTACTTGGGGGGCGTCTACTGCATTGTTGCATCCCGCGTGTTTAGGCATGTAATGGTAACATCTCTGAACTTCTGCGAACGTCTCACTAGTCTTTTGGCCCGCATTGGAAGTAGCTCTCTCTCGGATCTACCGAAACATCATCAGCCTTCTCGTGACGAGCAAAGATGTTACCCAAAGCTAATTATCCGAAGTAGCCGGACTGAAAAACTGCACAATAGTGGGAACGAATAGGAAGGAATGGGACGAATAATGCACTTACTACATCATTAGATCCCCTGAGCGGTGTGGTATGTGGGTCGCCTGCATATACAAATCGGTGCTGCGGATCTCCATTGACAAACCAAAGGCGTAGGCATGGTACTGCAGTCAGATGATTGTCACAGACGTATAAGGTACGATCTTATGATCCGGACATGACCGCAAGCTCGGACGAAATTCCTAGAATGCTGTAGAAACTCAGTTACACTGGTAGCGTATTAGGTATAAAGATGCAAATTAGAGCCATTTAGCGGAGTGATTGTCTTCTCACAAATCGATTTCCGGCACCCTCGCACCCTAAATTCAGAATAACTGGTCAGTGCGAGCCGCTACTAGTACTCTAAATGCAGCCAAGTTGAGCCCGAAATTCGAACCTTCACTATGGATCTGGGTAGGTACTTGACTGGACTTATAGCTGAGGAAATTTATTATTTTGACTCTCAGTATTTAAATCCAGCGGAATTCAGAGCTCGGTGTTCGGCCTTGCTTTCCAGCTAGAGATGTAATCCTAGGCCGACAAACCGGTGCTAGGAGTTTGCGGGGTTGCAGTTACGTTCTTTTTGTTCTAGTCAAAGTCGGTTACGGCAATCTCTAGCTGCGATATGTCTTAGGAAAAGATGCGATTGGAAATACAATACATATCGATCTTTCGATTCGAAGCATATCGATTTTTCACTGACATGACATGGCGGGCAACCAACATCGCCAACACACACAGCAATACCGAACGAGGCTTGTCGTCAGCACCAAAAGCCTCTCACCTTCAAATTTTTTTCGCCACATTACCTTTGCGTGGCGAAGGAGGAGAAGGGGTTGGTGGGGTAGACGAGGGTGGCAAGGACACCTATTCAATGAGAATCGTTACATTAAACAACCACAAGCGTTGTCTATGGCAACCGAAAGTACACTTGTTAAAAGTTTTTGCTGTAGTGGTGGTGTGGCCCTTGTCCACCCGTCTTTCTGCCTGCCTGCCTGGTCGTAGGTAGGACATTTGAAATGACATCCTTCACCATCCTGTACCCTCCATTAGCCTTGCAGTAGCTGCCTCAAGCTTGCGCATGACTGTGGCACGGTAAGGTTCAAGGAATAGATAGGGTTCGGGCCATCGTAAAACTCAAAAGACTTTACTGGGCCACTCATGCCCATTGAATTGTTGACCAGAGCGTTTTGAATTCATCCCTTGTTCTGCATGATCTAGTATCCTTGAACACCTTTAATGTATGTCCTACAGTGCATGATACGTGCATAGTAGGGCCTACGTGCGTGCGGGTGTGTGGTTTGGTGGGATGAGGGGTGTGTAGGTCAATTCATTGTCGAGTCCTATAGCAGACAGACTTCACTCTCCCGGTGGTTTAACTAACCAAAAGCCGTCTCGTAACTAGAAATCCGAGAGGTTCGTCCTGTTAGATATTTGATGACCAGGTCAGCTGCAGCGGGTGATGACCGGCGAGAGATCCGGCTTCCTCCCGTTCGCGGATCATAATAGTGCTGGCTGCAAGCGGTGTGGTATAAGCCAAAGGATAAGAATCCTTAGCGAGTTTTGCACTTGCAACAGTCAACCCCGCGGTGTGGTACAAGCCAAAGGATAAGAATCCTTAGCACTTGCAACAGTCAACCCCGCGGTGTGGTACAAGCCAAAGGATAAGAATCCTTAGCGAGTTTTGCACTTGCAACAGTCAACCCCGCGGTGTGGTACAAGCCAAAGGATAAGAATCCTTAGCGAGTTTTGCACTTGCAACAGTCAACCCCGCGGTGTGTTGGCTGGCTGACCTTGGCCGGCGGTCATATCTATGCACACGAACGTCCCAGTGAATACAAAGCCAAAAACAGTGGCTTCTAATCCTCGTGATCCTTAACGCTCGATCCGGACACGAAGAGAGTTCTCCTTCATGTACTGTTGGACTAGAATCAACATTCTCGTTCAAATTTTACCACCCAACGCAGGTAGACCTACTGAATGGCCCACCAGCATGCCACGCATTTCGTTATGCCATGCATTCTCAGTGATAGCTTTTCTTTGTGCTGGTCGCGCTGGACATCGACAAACACCCCAGAGAGATTTCAGATTCCCTACGATCTGCGTACAAGACAGAATCCAGTCGTAAGTGTAGAGCGACATATGAGATGATTCCGGCCTACTCTCGATGCGGGGCGATTGGAAACTTGTCACTCCGGAAGCCTCCTTTTGATTTATATGCTGTGGGCGATGATATAATTCAGTCCGGCATGATACCAGTAGACTAACTGCCGTATAGAGATGGCCTGCACTATTTTTAAGTCAGTTTTGCAGTCTAGGGATGGCAATGAACGGCTTCTGGTGTCACATCAGAACCTCAAACACCGTTTGGTCCGTCAGTGGCAAATGATGTATGATTGTAGATCTCATCAATGCGGCCCGCCCCTTCCAGCGCGGGAGGCTCTCCTATAGGCGTGGAAAATGACAAACGCGAGCTAAGTTAGTTGTGAGAGAATGGATGGTGGGTAGGTTTGGCGTATGGCGTCTGAACACTTGAGGGTGGTTTTTCTTTTTACGCGGTATGCATGGCGCTTAGCTAGGAATCACTTTCGGCCTCTGGTCATAGAAATAAGGAATTATTCTGCTTCTATTTTGAAAACGGCAGGTGCAAGTAGCAATGAAGGACACCCGGCACCGTGCTCCTAGGTTCTCGTCTAATACATTTGACAAGCTAGGGAGTGGGAACCGCATACTGCAGATCAATCTTGACGCATCCCACTTCTACAAACTACTCAGGTAGAGTGCCCATTTATCACTCGTCTCCTGGTTCAGATCTCCGATTTCAAAGAACAGCCATACAGTATGGCATTCGGAAAGGGAACACCCTCAAGCTCTCATCCATCTATCGTACCACTTAAATTTGTACCACGGATTTCTTGACTGGGTGTAAACTTCACTGCAGCAGTGGGGTTTACAACTGTTCCCTGTTCCGCTTACATACAAAATCATTAGGTTTCACCGAATCGACGGCATATTTCGACTAAGGTAACATATCGTACTTTCGCTAGTAATTATAGGCCGTTTAAATGTCATATTTTGGGGCATTGGTCCGCCGCAGAACACTGCGTCTACTTCTATATTATGTGACGTACACCGCGGGTTACCCAATGCGAGTTACCACTGGCACATGTTCTCACTCGGCATACTACGGGAGCTGGAGAGAACTGCAACATTCAGTCTCCGTCACACTACTGGAAATAGGTGGGATACTGAAAACCCACTTCTCCTATATACCTGAGTACTCGATAGATACTACCCTTCCCTCTGCCCACATAATTGGGGTTAGGGTAACAATCATGTGCACGTGCGTCCTAAAAACTTCATGTACAATCACCTCGACCTCGGCAACGAGTGCACATGTGCAACTTTGAGTGTTCCTATAAAACGCCTGAAGAAGTAGGAAAGCATAAAGTCGCTCACATTGAAAGAGAGTTTCATCCCCATAAAAGGTTTCAGGACGCCCATCATCAAAAATGAGGTATCATCCCTAGCCCTACTTCATGCGACCACCTGGCTGCAACATAACATGCTTACTTAAGTACCCTCTTTAAACCCGCGATTAACAATGTATACGCGTCATCTAAGGGCCTAGTTATAATTTGGTGTAGTAGCGTGTGATGCTAGTGGTGACATGCGAAGGTCAGCAGTCAGTCCAGTGCTTTTGATTGTCCTAAGCAGTCCGATCCAATAGAACGGACTGTGCTGGACTGTGGATTAATGATCTAGACTTAGTCCAGTCCAGTCTAGACTCATTTCAAAGTGGCGTGAGATTTCAAGATGTAACCTCCCAATACGGTAATTGCGAGTGATTTACGAGGATTGCTACTGTCCCTTCTGCTACTCATGGTATGAATAAGCCCCATTTTGACCACTGCAATGGAGCAAATACACCTCTTGGGCTCATAAAGCACCATGAATCACTATCTAAATATGGACGAGATCTATCGGTCCACTTGTTTGTTTGTAATCATATTGCATTCGGCCGCTGGCGGCCATGGCATATCCCGTACATATTTCCTCCCCGCTTCTTCCGTAACATAAAGAAACAAAAGCAAAGTTGCGAGTCCTCTTCCCCACTAACAAAAGAAACCACCAAAAAACAACATCAACTTTTACACCCCCCCATCACTCGACTCCTCGTGATCTGAGTTCTCTGCCTCCTCCACCACTCCGCTAATTCTGCCGACATCTGTATGGAAAAGAAAATCCAACAACGCCTGCGAACATTTTTCTTCTGCAAAAACGAGACATAGGCAAACTGATCTTCGGCTTTTTCATCTATCGGTCCACTGCCGAGTCTGGATTGAGTCAGTTAGCGATAAGTTAAGAGCGCATTATTAGTATATACGGTGATTAGCGATTACTTAGAGCTAGGATGCAAACTCCGAGCCCGAAAGCCAATTCCGCAACCCCGGCGCAACAGATCGTGTCCAGCAATACATCGACCTATGCCCCTCCAAAACTACGCCATATTGCGACTGTTACCACTGGATGTAAAATTCAAACTCAACTGCGCATGATGCGCAAGAACTCTTCGAGTGGCAATCGAACTACATTGAAAAAGAAAAAAAATGACATCTGCGAACTAGATCTATTATACAATACTTTGTACATAAAGAAAGAAAGACTACTCAGGGTTTCTACCCCGCAGCTTCGCAGCTTCGTAGACAAATCCGTCTGAATCCTCTCCAACCAAACTGAATTTTGCCACCCCTCCCCCCCTTTTCACTCCCGGGGTTCTTTAATACTTCTAAGTTGGCTTCAACGGATGATCCGCGTTTTTCACCAGCATTTCCACAAAGTCCTCGAACCACCCACCAGCTTCGGGAGCTAGTTGCTTTGCATCAGTGCTGCGGCAGTTCTCATCGAACCTGGCAGAGGGATTGTTACTGGTGCCATCAGACTCCCCACCAGGCTTGACCCAGACAATGGAATCGACAATACACTCTCCAGTCCTTGTTGTCGGTCTGATATCGAAGCCAGCACCGTCAATATTGCACCAATGTCCCCCCTGCGATCTGATCCCTTGTTTTCCAAAGCGCCCCTAATCCATGGTGTCAGTAATTTGTCTCTGGTGATTCCGGGGGTATTTTTGGCTCCGAGATTACTAATTTCAAAAATCGTACGTGGTACAGTACTTACCTGATCAATGATGAAGTGGACGGGTAATCCCTCGGCCTGGAGGCAAGGCGTGTGTGCTTTTGCATACCGCAATTCCGACCAATTTGGGTTATCCGGGCCAGGCCCGTAAATTTTGTCGGGAATGGTGGGGCTGTAACCGTTGTAATTGGAGACGTTGGTGGAAAAGCCACGGATCTTAGCTGGACTGGAAGGGTAGGTCTGATTGTGGTTTGCGATGTCGAGAACTTTATGCATCAGTTTCGCCGTAGGTTCGAGGTTTTTAGGCCATCCGAGCCAGTTGGAATGAGCAGCATCAAGGTAAAGAGCTACGTTTGGCAGCCTACCCAACTTCTCGATTGTGTAAGCCACTCCGCGGGCATATGCTAGCGCTGCTCTGGCACACTTAGGCTTATTGAGTTATTGATGCTATTTCCGAGGCTGTCAGGTTCTACGACCACGGCATAACCAAGGCAGTCGTAAGGGTCTGCTGTGATGGTGGCGTAAATTTGGTCTACATACTCTCTGTATTTTTTTCGTCGTCGTCCGCGAGATGGAGCTCACCATCTGAAGCTTTGGCCGCGCAATCTCTGTCTGGAAGGTTGTAGACAACGAAAGGGAAAATGAGCTTCTTATGGAGAGGCGAACGCTGCTGCTGGATAGCTTCGTCGAGATTTTTCTTTAGGTCTTTGACTGCGGCAAAATCGGCGAGCCAGAGTAAGGTAGAGATGCCTTGGACGGTTCTTGACCGTGCAGCATTGAGCTTGTCGTGCCTTGCTGTGAAGGACGCAATGGTGGTTTTGAGAGAATGTGAATAATGTGAATTGGCGTATTGCACGTGGTTTAGGAATGGGTTGTTGGCATTGCACTTTGGCGTTGAGATGCAGAGGCAAGGCTAGAAACGCAGAGAGCGACTGAGAGGAGTATAATGATTGAATGCATCGTGGTCTGTGGAGTTGGGTTAAAACTTTTGGGATTTACGGTCGGTCTTGGTGAGCTCCTGGCTGAAGGAAGAAGCCGTCGAATGGGGTAATTGTGCTTCTTTATCTGCACTTTCAACTAAGATTATCCAAGTGGATACTGTGCGTTGGAAATTTTTTAGTGGAGCATCAGGTATTAATACAAACAATCTACTCTACTCTCCATCCAAAGTGGGGAATGCATTCCTGGTACCTTTTGGCAGAGGGGAAGGGGGGTGTGCTTGGTAACTAGCCTGGTAGGCAGTGGGGGCAAGGCAGATTGTGTGGCGGGAGCCGACCGAGTGATTTTTTGTGAAGCCGGAATGCGGGAGGAACTTTTCATTGTTGATGGACTTCCAGCTTGCAGAAGGTCATGCACAATGGAGAGACGGAAGTCAAAGTGCTCCACAGTGCGCTCTTTGTTTGCTGGAAGATCTCAATAGATTATGAGGCTATTGATGAGAGCCAACAAGGCAAGCCTTCAGGAGTTTCAGTTGGTGAATTATATGGAGACACATGAAAGAAGCGGTGGATCTCCTGAAAGCGAGTCTTGCCAAGGTAGGCTGCTGGTGGTAATCCATCCTTGGGAAGGTAAACTCCATCCTTCATCCAGTACCTCTCAGGAGGAACTCCAATAAGACCCATATGAATTTGAATTGCCAGCCAGAGATAAAGCTCCTGAGCAGTAACTGGCTGCCAGGAATTCTGCTGCTCCTTCTCTGGCCCAAGAATCTGCTGCTGGGCATAGGAAGTGGTGTAGGCTACAAGCTGTCCATAATGGAGTTGGTAAAAAAGAGTTTGAACATTGAATTGGAGTAATGGCATCCAGCTCAGAGAACGAGATGGGCAATCGGTTCCATGCTTTGTGAGGGTGGATAATAGGTTGTAAAGGGTCGAATGTGGGAAGCTCAGGAAGATCTGTGAAATTTTGAATTGGTTTTTTGAGTGTTTTCTTATGCCACTTGGCCGAGTGATCAGGTGTGATTGACCCGGCTGGCTCAATATATGCTTCATCTGAGGAGCTATAATTATCGTCAAGGTTGAGCATTGCAGGTGGAGCTTCAGTAGTGGGTGAAGACACATCAGCTATAATGTCAGGTCGGTGCTGTACCACTGTAGGTGGTGGTGGTGGTGGTTGGGAGGAGGTGCGCTTTGGACCAGAGTGATCATCCATGATGCGATACTTGGCACTTTGTTTTTTAACATTTTTTGGTGAGGATGGTGGAGATGAGAGTATAAGTGGTGGGGGTAGGTAGTTGACATTAAGATTCCAAGGTCTGAGGGCTTCTCTGCTCAAGGTTGTTGTGGTGTGGTAGATGTGAAGTGGGAAGGTGGTTGCCACTGGGCTGGAGGATGGTACTCTCACAATCTCCAAAGTACTGCTATTTATATGCAACTCAGCACCACAGAACTTGTCACACTGCCACAAGAATTCATAAATAGAAGCTTCTACTAGTTATCTTTCAATTCCTAATATTCTAGGGGGGTTTAAGTGGGTGGCTGTGTTGTTATAAGCGACAAGGCGCAGCGCATGCGAAAGTGGGCCCTTTCGTGGGCCCGCTACCGGCAAGGGGATACCAAGTGTCAAGATTTGTACAGCTGGGCGTTTCGCCATGACACTTTTGGTTTTTGATTTGAGCTCTTGTAACACCATTTTACACCTGATTGATAGTGGCTCCCAGCTGAACGTCTTCAGAGTACCGACATGAGTTGGTAGTCTGTTCAAATGGCTCTTTCAAGCTGGTGCTTAGCCCGCAAAAATCTTACTAAGCTGTCTGTCAGACTAAGGAGTTAGCTCGAGATTCCGTCTCGAGGCTGTGAGTGACATCACATGGTCCGAACGGGCCGGAGATAGCATTCGCCCGGCGGATGGAAACCTTTAACTCCGTTTCCTCTTTTTTTCGTGTTTCACTCTGCAAGCTAGTTATTATAGTGAAAATGGCGTTTTTTCTGTAGTATCTAAAATATTAAAGGATATTTTCGCCAGCTGCTCCCCTGGTTGATAAAGTTGATAAATTCTGAACGGTTACAACTACCATAACCATAACCACCACCACCACCACCACCACCATAGCCACAATTATAACCACTTCTTCTTCCTCCCCCATGGCAATGTTATGGCTATAATAAAACCTCGAGACCCTGAACGAAACCTAGATGGCCAACGAGACAAGACGTGTCGAACCCGTGAATGATGGCTCATGACCCAATCGGCAGAGTTGCCAACGGATTGAAGTCTTAACTTCGTCTCCTCTTTTTTTGTTATGCATCCTCTTCACCAGTTATTATAGTTACCGATACCTTTTCTTGTGGCGAGATTATCTATCCAGGCAGGCTACGGGCTAGCTATGGTACGACTGTACCTAAGTACGTAACCGTTTACACGCTCCAAACCGCAACGCAAAATGGGAAAGTCTGTACTAAGGTCAGTATATGTGGTTAATGACCCCCCTTCTCTTTCTCTCCTTTTTTCTCTATCTTGTGGTGTTGGAATATCAAATGTTGTGGGCTGGCGTACGTACCACACAGCCTGCTCAGAGATAATCTCGCCTCAAATACAGCTTCTACAATAGTTCAAGGCAGGATGTCTTCGCTAGCTCTCTAAGGCGATTTCCCACCACAACTATCACCGCCACCACGTCCTCCTCTTCCTTTTCCTCCTCATCCTCCTGATCTTCCTCCGTGGCAATATTATGCAATGGCTACAAGATCTCGAGATCCCAAGCGAGGCTTCTCATATGTCCAGAGACTGCAAGACTAAGATAGCTAACGAGATGAGACGCCTCGAGACGCCTCGTGTGCAACACCACTCACCCTCGTCCTCATCCTCCTCCATGGCGGTATTGTACAATGGCTACAAGACCTCTTCCATCCCGAGATTACAAGACCGAGATGACTAACAAGACGAAATCTCACGAGCCACCCCGTCCCATCGTCTCAGTCGGTTCGCGTATAACACTAGTCTACACCATCTAAGCCTCGAGATGGTCAATCCATCCCGTGTGCAGTACTAATTCCCAGCGAGAGGCTGACGAAACCCACTGTCGCAGCTACTCACTACTGTAAACAATGGCTCCCAATCGAACTTCCTTACATTCTCGACCATCAGAGCGACGACTATGGCTGCAGCTACTTACTCTATTCAACAGTGGCTCCTGGTCGATCTTCCATACATGCTGAGCCACTCAGAGCAACGACTACGGCAGACGATTTAGGCGTTCGGGTATCCGTGATAGACTCAGCACCGGAAGACATTCGTCCTGTGGGCACTTAGAAGAATACATCGACGATTGGTATTTAATCCTCACCCGAACACTTGCATTCGTCGACATTCCAGCCTAAGATACCGACGCGACAGGCCCAACCGCATATGAAGTCCAAAGCCTTAACATTCCTTCCTTGCAGGTATTGATCATAACTACCTCCTAAACTATAGCAGAACCTTGAATTCTTAACGATCAACAACCGGATTATGTGTTGAACGATTAAGAGAAAGGTTTCTGGCCTCCGCGATCCCCAAAATGATACTATTTAGGGATAACGACTGTCGTGCACGAACTCATTCATCTTCAGTTTACACAGCCTATCGAAAAGGGGCGCTTTTTACAGGAACTGATGACGAACTCAGTAATGCCAAATCATTTACTTATTGAACGAACTACATTCACGGCTTATGCACTATTCGGAAAAGGAGACAGTGCATGGTGTCTTGTTACAAGACCATCGATCAATATGACTGGTCCATCGTCGTTGTAGATGCCAACGACTCGGAAACTATGGAATAGCTATACTAAGATTCCTGGTGGGTTGATGAGGGATTTGGGCCAGTGACGACGAGCCCAGACCTCTCATTGATATGAGGATTGAGGGAAATCACCACATCGTTGGCTAGTATGTCTAGGTTGATTAGTGATATTACCGCACATATGATGCATGAAAGATGGTAGTGGTATTAGAGATAGTGATTCCCAAAGCGTACAAAGGAGAAAGAGAAAATACTCACGCTTGCTTTCCACCGGTAGAACAAATACCCGACTGCGCGGCTATTCGCTGGATAAGCCCTAGACCGTACGTACCGTATCGCACCAATCAGTCGGGGATATAAACCAGGAGGTTTACCTATGGATAAGATGGTGAGGAGCAGTGTTGATGAAAAATTTCCTGCCCGTGTACAAAAAGAGACTTTGTGAGCTGAGGGATAATCCATATCCAACCGTTTGACTGACCCGAGAGAGCTATATCTGAAGAATTAAAAAGCTCGCGAACTTATATGGCTTACAAGGGGTTTGAGAACTGGCTGCAGTCTGCAAGCCGGATACATGTAGTTCAATCTATATTACCTGAGTGATGTATGTTATAATGTTACTAAGCTTGTCATGTTAATGGATATGGTATAGGTCCGTGGCTGGTACGAACCCTCAAGGATTTCAACGGCCCGCGGTGACGTTGATTGAGATCAACCCCAATCAAGAAACTCTGAGTCCCTGGGCACTCATTAGCCCCTGGGTACTCATTAGCAGCACAGGCCCTTGATATCAATTCTAGAAGATTGAATCCTCAAGCTGTTACGGGGGACAGTTGGTTTCACCATCTTTAACTTTCAACCAAAAGCCCCCAAACGTAACACACTCCCCACAAGATTCGCAGGCAACATATGGTATATACCCCCACCATCTAGTGAAAACACTCCTAAATCATGCCACCTGCGGGTATTTATCTTAAGTTTTCCCGGTTGTTGGAAGCTTAGCACAAGGTGGGGGTGTGCATGATGCTATGGTCGTACGATGGGCAATGAAGTGAGGACTCTATGTTCTATATCGAGGAGCTTACTTCTAGCGATGGTTAGGGCGTCAAGCAGCCCCCATTTTTTCTTCTGTCGACGCACGGGTTTCATCCAGTTGGGGTGATCCGGGAGTTTTGCTATTTTTTGGGAGATATGAGTGGATGGTGACTCCTGGATTTTTAATGAGACATTTAGGAATGTGTTATGTATTACAGAGGGAAAAAGATCCTACAGATCTTATACTACCACCAGGTTAACAATCACGCATAATACACCATATCGTGGCTTAATTCTATTTAAAACATGGCACCTTTCCACACTGTCAATCTAACTCACGACCACACCCTAAACACTCATTCCCTATAGCACCAAGTCCTATCGTCAGTGCCAAGTTCGTTACTATAGTCTCCAAAGACTCACTGAGGTCGGTTGAACGCTGGTAAGGTGCGATTCGCGTACTCGTACCCTGTCATCGTATACTGTTCTGACGGGTGATATTTAAACGTCATCGGCCATCGGCCATGATCTAGCTAGGAAGTGACATGTCAGGCTGGTTCATAAACAAGATTATTCTATCATCTTGTCATCTCGCTCTGTGGTAGAGCTGTTGTTGTTGTTTATTCATACTGTATTCACTCTTACTAGAGTATGACAGGACCTGATATCCCCTCCGCCTCCGGGCTAGCCGGGTAGATGGCGGAGCTCCCCTCCGCTACCCACTCTGTGGTAGAGTTCGAGGGTGATGAGATTGTGGGCGGTCTCGCCACAACTTTTTTGATATTCTTTCACGCCACCAAGTACTTTTTGACAATTTATGGTACGTTTTCCCCTAAATAAGAAACATTTCACGCTAAATATCACTCGCCCACACGAGCCGTCATTTACCTAGGTTCACTCACCAGCACGGTAACTTCACTGCCGTTCATAAGCAAAATCTGGCATTTTGAGGGCGATGTTCCAACCTCATCTTTCGGTATAGAATGGTTTAGAGGGTGGTGTAAGAATCTGTGATGCCATTCAGTATACGATAAAAACTAATTCAATATATTGATGGATTATTGCATGTATTTTATTTACTTGTGATATTAACTTTTAATGGTGTTATTGTTGGTATTCAGGAATGTATGGAAGGCGAAATCGATCGGAAATGTTCTAGATTCGATCCATACGAATTCCTATGAGGGCAGGGATTAACACTCCCGCTTTCGCTTCCCATACCCCTATACCACCGTACCCAAGTATATTCCATACCCGAGCCCTGCATACGTCTCGGAAATGTTGGGTGTTTTTGTTTTCTGACTGTTAGCGGAGTGTGCAAGCACTGTTGGTAAGTGATGTATATTTTCAGTGACACTACAAGACGAGACATCCTGGGGAACAAGAACTTGAGCCTGGGGCTGAAGAGATTGGCGAGTCTCGGGATTCCCCGGAACCCTGATTGAGTGATATCCCATGATTTAGACATGATATACTTTTGCCTGGGTATATGGGCAGTGTGTTTCTAGAGGCTATGATAGTATACTGCATCCAGGAGCCCCTTTATGGTGCGGACAAGCATGCAAGTGTCAAGTAGTTTAAATCCTTCATCTAAGTATCGGAGGTTCTATAGAAGCAAAAATTAGAAAAGGATCTGGAAAGGTAAATTTGACTACTTAGAATAGATCCTACTCTAAGGAAAGACAGAAATCGGCTGAAGTAGCAGTTTAGTATGGGAGCTTTAATCAACCATCTTTTGTTTTGCAGACCGACCTCCCACTGTTTAAGAGCCGCAGTGGTTTCCCGATTTTTAGGTCCATATCTGAGTATGAACATGTAATCTAAGTCGGTCGAGGGAGTTTTTTGTGCAGACAAGCATGTAGATATCAAGTACTTAGTTTAAATCTTCCATCTAATATCATATAATAATCAAAGTCAACTCAATTCCTGCCAAAGAAAGACAAAAAGTCCCGGACTCGACCAGGACCCACGAGATCTATTTTCCATAAAGACGGACCATCTCAAGTATTGTCCGGTCTCAGCCCATGACCAACACTTTTTGTTGCATGCATATGGGAACAAGGGGCATTAAATCGAAAGTGTGCGGAGAAAACGAGCAGCACGGCGAGAATTTGATGCAAGAATACCTACTTGTGATGAGGCGTGACGAGACGAAACTCGTTCGGCATATTCCGCAGCGCTAGCTAGTCAGTTATAATTTGAACTTCTAGAAGATGGTCCCAGGACTTAATATATGAGTGATTTTGCTTTTCCTTGCCATACCTATCTTGGGACAATCCTAGGACAAAAGCCCTAGAAGTTTCGTCGTTTGATCGTCACTAAAAAAGAGCATTACCTTTGAATTTGGCATAAATGGGAGTAACTTGGAAAGAATATAATTATTGTATACGCGGTCGGATGTTGAAAGGTTCAGCGCACGGCCAAAGATATAGGAAGGCTCAACGCACGGGCATGAGTGCGGTCATGAGCTAGAGTTTAATGTGACACGAACCGCATGAACTTCTGTCTCCTATCTGAGGCAGCCGTTGACTATTTATGCCGAAATCCGTTGTCTTTCATTAGCCATTGGCAGTGGTGAAATATTAGTATAAACGCTACCGCTGGCGCTATATAGAACTGTATCTAACGGCATTATCGTGATACTCGATTGTCGCGTATTGTTTCAGTTCTGTCATCAATACCCTCTGTGTATTTGCTACCAGATACTGGTCCTATAATACCGCAGAGCGGCAGTCTTGTACGCCTGCTCTGATACAAATGCCCTTTTTTGATTTATCGTCACCCAGGTTAATTGAGGCTAGGTGCACTATACTTTCTCATGGTCGACGTCTGCGAAAACCCTCACCAAAAACAGCCAGTCGACGTACTAGCCCGCGCGCCGACTCGCAACAAGCTACAAAGGGAAATACTAAAACGTCTAGAAGCGCGCCTGGGACCGGCAAATAACCGTTCCCAGCTACGAAACGACCCTCGAAAACACCCTCACCTAATTACTCGCGTCGTAAACCGCATCCCCAACCGGACAATGATATCGTGGAAATACCTCGTACCCCCCATGGCACAAGGGAGGATGAATGCTCGGTATGGTTCTCGTTGGCCAACTGACCAGAGTCTAGGATCTAGTTAGCATTTATAAATCTTAATGCTAGCGAATCTGTTCTAACATGACCAATCACTCAGGCTATGTTGTCTTGCAGAAAGGGCACAAGCGAATTTAGGACTTGCTGTAAATCGGAATTGCAGAAGTGACTTTCCCGGAGTAACATTCATTTGGACTTTACCGGGTTCTAAACCCAGATGGATAAACCGGATAAGCTTCTCGGGAACCGATCTGTGAGGATGCCGAACGCTTAGAGTTCTGATCCAGATCCGAGGAAAGTGGAAAGTGGCGGACACGATCCATGTCTCAAAGCATACCGATGACCGATGCCGTAAGCTCTGAGACCAACGGCGATGATGAGCGGTAATTACTCATACGTGCATGAGAGTATCTCTATCCCGGTACGTTATTGTTACATGTACTATACTTCTACCTTTTCAACCCCATCGCATCGCAGCACATCAAGCTCCATCACATCAAGCTCCATCACATCATATCACAGCTCCAAACCGCCACAACCACCACTCACTCACTCATTCATTCACAAAGCTTGAGCAACAGGGTGAATGTGTGCGGACTATAGCGTTCGAGTTATCGCTCTGCACTAGAATTTCTTGTCGCCATGACGCCAACATCACCGTCGTCCAGTGGTCACTCCCCACAAGATTTTCACTCGTCGTCCGGCGGCGGTTCATTCCGCGTCGTGCGCAAACGAAACCGTGTGCCTTTGAGTTGTGGGCCATGCCGGAATAGAAAGTATGCTTACTCTTAGCTCAACAAACTGTGCGCTATCGTTTGAGAGCTAGCTAGCTAACGATTCGATCGATAAGACTCAAATGCAACCGCCAAACACCCTGCGAGAACTGTGTCCGCCGCAACGACGCCCCATCATGTACTTACGCAACGAACACTCATTCGGCGCGCTATCGCAAGGCTGGTTCTGGTGGCTCAACATCGTCGTCCGATGAGATGCAGTCGCGCATCGACCGTCTGGAGGGGCTGGTCCTCTCGCTTATGTCGGGAAACCACCAATTGCCAAGACAGCGTGACGGTCGGAGTTCTTCCTCACAACGCACTTCCTATCCGGAGTCGCATGATGGCGATGAAGAAGAGGATGACGATGCGATGGGCCATGATGAGCAGGAGGAGTCGCCCAGCGATTATCAGGGAGGGCAGAGCGTGGAAGACGACGACGTGGAAGAAGTCAGAAATGCGCTGGGAATAATGAAGGTGCATGGCGGAAAGTCGTTTTATCGGGGAGGGGAATACTGGGCAGCCATTCTGTTGGAGGTATGTTCCGGTTTGCCAGAATTTTCCCGACACTGTAGATTAATGTGATTGGACAGATTACAGAGGTTAAGAAGTATTTCGAAGAAACGAAGCAAAAGTATGAGGACGAGCTTGCTGCGATGAAATCTAAAACCACCATGTCAAAACTCCAAGCGACCGGATTCCTATTCTCAGCTACTCCACCCCCGACGAAGAAAGATCTTCTGAGTCTTGTCCCCAAAAAACCTGTTGTGGATCAGCTCATGGGTTGCTTCTTTACACACCATGATCGTCTACATTGTATGCTACCTAGGACCTTCATGATAAGAATTGGGCAACCTGATAACTGACTTGCAAAAGCGGGTGTTCTCCACCAACCGTCGTTCTGGAAGCAATACGAAGACTTTTGGCGCGACCCCTCGGAAGTGGACGTATTATGGCTTGGTCTTTTGATGATTATGATGTCAATTGCTATTAAAATCTTCTACCTCTCAGGTGAGCCTCTTGCTGAGCTGTCTGTTGGAGGCGGTACAGAAATGTGGCATGCTTTCCGCGGTGCCTCAGAGCAGTGTCTGGTGGTGGGCGATTACACCAAGAAGCTCTATCTCCATACAGTGCAATGTCTCATCCTCTTATCCGTCTCAACAACCCAAGAAGATAGCTGGCTTTTGCTCGGTAGTGTGGTCAGGATAGCAATGACTATGGGTTTACATCGTGATTCCGGTCAATTTTCGAATATCTCTCCCGGGGAAGGCGAGATACGTCGACGACTCTGGACGCTGATCACTTGCCTGGATCTACTCACCTCTATACGGATCGGAATGCCGTGCATGGTGAGGCCAGATGCATGCGACACCAAATTACCAATGAACCTGCATGACAATGAGATCGGGGAGGGAATCACTGAACTCCCGCCGGAGCATGGGAAAGAAGAGTCGACTACCATATCCTACTTAATCCACAAAGCTTCGATGTCGCACACGCTTTGGGAGGTTATCCGGCAAGTGAGCTCGGTAAATGCACGGCCACCATATGAGGAGGTACTAAAACTGGAAGCTGAGATCGATAGTCGCTACGAAGCAATACCGAGCTTTCTCCATGCCAAATCGAAGGAGGATTCAATCAACGACCCAGCATGGCTCGTCGTCCAGCGCCACAATCTGGATCTTATCCGTCAGATAGTGTTTCTGGCTATCCACCGACCATACGCGGTTAGAGCGTCTTATAACCCAAAATATATTCACTCCTATCGGAAATGCATAGATGCATCGATGCTAGTGCTAAAGCACCAAGACGACTTGTTCTCGCGAAGCTCGACCGACCTCCGCTATGTAAGATGGTATATAGACACACATGCTACCCACGAATACCTGCAGGCCGCGGCGATCATCAGCCTCGACCTCTCCTCTCCGCAAAAATACACCCTGGAGGAGCGGAAAAAGAAGTACGCGGCGCTGTACCGATCGCGCGACCTCCACCGCAGCCTCCAGGATAATATCGACGCGTCTAGAGCACACGGCGTCCTCTCCGTCATGCTCGAGAAACTCGCTCGCACTGAATCAGCATACGAAGAAGCGGTCCGGAAACAGCAACAACCACCCTCATCTTTTGACCAACGATTCACTAGTCTTTCCGCCGCCGCCGCAATTCGACCCCCAGAGTTTTCGGCGATCTCATCATCCAACGTCATCTCCGACCTCCCCGTACTAAAGAGCGACCAAGCCGCCGCGATAACACTCGGAATGATGTCTAGCGGTAACCTCAGCCCAAACTCTACCTACGCCTCGATATTCGATCGTTCAGTCGTCTCCAGCCCCGGCGGAACAATGAATCTTGGAGACGTACCAGCACCTGATAACCCCCAGCCACTGCAGCCTATGGCGGAGCTGCCATCGGGTTGGAACCCGCTGTGGAATGGGGCCGCGGCATTCGATATGATGCCTGGTAGCCACGAGTGGGATGAATGGGATGAGTTTATGAAGGGGATCGACAATGATCCAACACTCACCGGGTACCCAATTACGCCCGGCATTGGACCGTATCCGCCAAATATGTTGTTGCAAGATAGGAGGGATAGGGGGGGCACTGGTGGTAATGGTGGTGCTGGTGGTGCTGGTGGTGGTGGGAGAGGGGAGTTGGTGGAGGAATAGGAGGTGGAGGTTTAGTTGCGGCTTATACAGCGCATTAAGAAAGTGAGTGGCCAAGCCGAATGCCGATCCCACATTCCGTGGCCACTCACTTTCTTAACGCGACTGTACATGATAGCCTTATGTGTTGATGGTTTTATGTGGAAACGGATGGGCAGAGTAATGTTGGTCGGAGTTTGTTTTCTTATAACTGCTCTGTGCATGCAGGTTAAGCAAAATAGTGGGAGGGTTTTCTTAAAGGTACTTATTATCTGATGCCGTATCGAATGTAACCCCCTACACTGTGATCACTACTAAGCACTCTGGCGTTTGCAAGCCCGTGTGTGATCCTTGAGGAAAGCAATTGAAGACAATGCCGGATTGAATCTTAGCCATAGCACATTTCTGACCCTCCTCTCGTCCCATATCTCCTTCGCAGTCTAAGTACCCCAACCCTCGATTGATGCGACGGCCGTGCGCTACGATCGCGTGGCTAGTACAAGAGATCCCCTGTCACCTGCTCCTATTGCTGCCTAGCGATTTGCCGGTGATTTCCTCCCCGTTCCTAGACTGGATCTGTCGCCAGCTCGCGTGACGAAACCTCAGCCGCAAGGCCTGACTGGCAAACTGGTCTCCTATCCGCTGAACCGTTGAACCGCCGACCGTATCTAACCTGCGACAACGCTATATTGACTTCTCTCTTTTTGGCTATAACACATCGGCAGATGGATGTACAACTCTCGATCCGCGACTATCCGTTCTCTGGCGGACGTTTCGTGCGTGTATGGGATCCGCGTACCCTAACTACCGGCATTCACGCCCAGCCTCTCCACAAACTGGCGATGATGTGCCCGGAGGCCTCGGTAGCGTAAAGGGAAGACACAAGATGTCCGGTACCGCGGCAGTCATCGGAAGCCTTGCGACGACGAGATCAAGTATGATCTACCGGCCCGACTATCCGATCACGCCAGCGCGACGTCTGTGAACCCGGAATTCAAAATATACCGGCCCCTTTTCCCGTTGTCTCTCCCTATTTCTGGCCTTCGGTGCTGCTAGATCTTGCCAGTATACAACTAATGCGACCGGTTGTTGATCGGCCGTAATTGTGCATAACCATGAACTTAGCCACCCCGGATTCTCCAGCCGAACGAAGGATAAATATATTATCCGCCGCCGCCGACCGGCCGACAACTTATTCAGCTGATTTCGATGGCCCTCAGGAGTGCAAGAACAGCTCATCGCTTTCGTTATTCGGAGCTCTCCGGTGAGTCTGAGAAACCGAGCGAAGTAAGTATGAACAACTCACTAGTTGATTCGTGTACTCCGCCAGTGTAACGTTGGAGTGCACGGGATCAATTCAAACAAAAATGCAAGGTGCGTTTTGCTTGCTGACAACACATCGGATCGACCGTCACATCAGTTTGCCACAGATTCAGTCTCAGTTCAGGCGAGGAAATCGCTGGGATGAAGTACTAGCTACTGGGGCTTGGAGGAACAGATACTTATCAGTGGGCGTACAGGCTCCCCCAGCCCAAGTATTAAACACGTCAAGGTTTGGATGAGGACCACGTCGACGGGAACAAGGATCGACGGTTAGAGGCGAGGATTATGCGGTGATTTGCAAGACGCCATGCAGATTCGATGTGATTGGGATTAGTGCGCATGCAAAATAAGAACCTAACCCTTGTCCTCCCACAAGGCGCGCGATTGTATTTTTTTGGGCAGATTGTGCGAGATAACTTTTTCAACGTCTCGCGATGGCTCCAGAAAGCGCCGGCCGACTTCTAAAGATGGATATTTTTTCTACCTATCGTGTTTTCTCAGTCTCATCGAAAGCGCATCGACATCGTTCAATTTGCAAGAGCACTTTACTGGCGAAAAGAAATCGTATCTTCAAACGACTGGCTGGGGGATCACCGCTAAGGTCGGATAGACGATGCATTATGCGCATTCCATGCAGAATGCAGCGCCAATTGCAGCACGTTGCGTGGAGCCATGAGCTGTCCCTTCTGACCAACCTCCTCTTACCGCCACCCCACACGATGATAGTGAAAACTTTTTTCATAGGTGCATCCGATAGAAGCGAGACTTCCTGCGTGGAGGGCTGCTGTTTCTCCATGTTTGCAACCAAAAAACCGGTCGGATGAAGTTCCACGGCCGCCATTAATGGGTCTTCGGATTGACGGGCACAGCACCCGTATGACGACAGCAGTTGCAGTTGGAATAGTTGATTTGAATTTATGGTAGCTTTTCGCTGCTTTTCTATGTGAAAATGTTCATCGAACGGCAAACACAAGATTCGCACCGGTAAGTAGATCTCCTCTTCTTTGTCTGATGTGGTACAACCAATCACTCTGCAAGACATAGCTACCCGATCTCTATTGGATTGAAGCGTGCTCTTGTTCCCAATTTAGTGCAGCTTCTGGAAGAACCCCGCCCTTGCTACTGCTACTTGCCTCATCGCCTGTTTCCAAGTACCTTTTTGGCACGGGAACATGACCCTAAACCATACAGCCTAACTGACTTTTCTACCCCTGCGTTTGATGATTTGTATAGGGACACGGATACAATAGCGTCTGGGCTATATAGACTATGCACAACGAGACATGTTTCTGTCGAACACACTTGCGTTGTTCCGGCCACCAGTACATCTGCATGTACAGGTAGCGCCTCACGCATCGAGTTCCCCCACACATAACCAGCCTCATCATCCTTCAATCCACGTCTCTTATTTTACTTCCTCTTTCACTTCAACACCAGCTCCTGAGCAAACCCATGCTGCTGGCGCCGGTGCAGCAACGAACAAGCAGTTAGTGCCTAAGGTCATCTCTCGCTGCTCACCGACAAAAACGATACCGACAAAAATCAATCCTACTTCCCCGACACTATCGCCATCACGAGCCCAAATACGACCAGGAACAAAAGCACAGGAAGGGCACGAGGTTCGCCCATATCAGTGGAATCCTATTTTCTTCCCGAAACCACCAACCCCACCAACAATGCTGAAGGATGATTCGACGCGACGAAAAGCAGCTGCGATAACACCACCAACGAAAACACCAACAAAAAAGAGCGTTCTGTCATATCTTCATTCTCCGGCGGGGCACAAATTTCTCGACAATTTGGAGCGGGAGACATTACTGAAACGGAAAAGCTCGCAACCAAATTTTGGGCCGGATCCATCATCGCCATCTACAATTGCGGGCGATGACAGGGCGCAGCACGATATCTCACTCGAGTGTAAGCGGAAATCGCGCGGCGCTGGTGTGGACGGCAAATTTCTTAATGGATCGATATCATCACCGGAATGCCAGTCGGTTCGAAACAGGGAATACGCTCGGGACACCAGCGTTCGACACGTAGCGACGAGTGCTTGGAGCGAGGATGCCTGCAGCCAATCGCCCGCAAGCCACCTCACAGGTGCAGATGCAGGGTCACTTAAGTCATCACGTGTGACGAGGGATAGCGCGGGTGCAGACGTGTTCGACGACGAGGGTGAGTACATACAATTAGTCCTATCCCCATTGATGTTTTATATCTGTCTTTTACTCTTTCTTCTTTTGGTATCTGACCGGAGACAAACAACTCTTTGCTACAGACTTGACCGAGGACATACCAATACGCTCGAAGCTCTCTCACAAAGATCAATTGAACTTGAAGGAGAGCTTTGACCAGATACTGCGTGGCATCACACAAGATTCGAAAACGAACGAGATGGGTCTCGGCCGGCTGGAGTTTGGGTATCCCTTTCGACTGGTAGGCTTTCCTTCTCTTCCCTTCTCTTCCCTTCTCTTCCTTTCCCCATAGTCGCTTACCTGCATCAACGGCATCGTGCATGCGTGCCTATCTATGGATCATCAAATGGATGCTAATATATGGCATTTTAGCCCCCTGGTGGGACAAAGCATCCAGTCAAGAAGGAACCACCCACAAAACCAGCGGCTGTTCAAGCACCCGGACGCGTTCTACCCACAGTCAGCAGCCATGGCATCGTTCCCCAGCCTCTTCCACCAAGAAGTCAGGTCGTCTTGATCACCGATGCGGATCAGGATCCAACCGACGTTGACCAGCGAGGGCTTCCCTCAGGTTCCAGCGTGGTTTTGGTGATTGACCAACAGTACGATGTTCGTTTCCATGATCCAAGGTCGGTCGGCAAGAGTCCCGAGACTGTCGGCACTCCTTCCAAGCCAAGGCAAGTTTTCCGCCTCCTTCCAGTTTATGCATCAACTAACATTGTCTCGTGTTTAGAAGACGCAACCCTCTCCGAGACACAGTGCGCCTGCGGTGGAGTGTTTTCCATCCAGAATACACGGAAAAGAGCGAATTCGTTTTCCAGCCATCGCAGTTGTCGTCAAGGCCCGAACCAAAGCGGAAGCTTTCGGTGACAATTATCGAACAGAGGTCGAAGCGTACCCGCGACGATGATATCGAAGGACCTATCTTTAACGAGAAGCCAACTGCCATTGCCGAGCATCACATCGCTGAACCTGCTGCCGAATCTGGTGTCGGACCAGTTGCCGTCGAGGAACCCATCTCCGTCGAGCAAGACTCTGAGCCCATCCAACAGCTACCTTCTCCTCCTTCCGAACTTGAGTCAGACCCTGAGGACGGAGGTGTCGAAATCGAGGAAACTGAAGTCGCCATTACGGAGCCCCTCCAGCAACAACCTTCACCTCCTCCTTCTCCTGCTACATCGCCGATTCCCTTGAAGTTCAAACCAGAAGAAGAGGCAGAGATCAAAAAAGCTATCAAAGAGGCAATTGGAGACGGAATACCGAGCCAGTCGGAGGTTGAGACTGAAGTTGAAGCGGAAGCTGATCCTGATGTCGATTCCTTTGCCATTGATCTCTCAACCCTCCCACCTCTACCAGAGTCTAAGCCTGCATCTCCAGCTATCGAGCCGGTGCAGGTTGAGGACGATGTCGACACGGTTGAAATCGATCTCGCAACGCTTCCAGCACTACCGGACTCGCCAATCGTCGAAGCGGTTGATGCCGAAGAGCAGGAGGAGACGGTTCCCATCAGCCTTCAGCTCGACGATAAGATCGAGGATGATAAGCCCCAGGCCGACACTATACCACCTCGCCAGATGATCCAGCAACCTTCTCCACCTCCGTCCGAGCCCGGTACTCCAGTGATGGGTTCCGAGAAGGATGGTATGAAGGTTGTTCCTTGGATGCCTCTTACGCCTCCAGAGACCCCATTGTCGATGCGCCACGGAAGGGAGAGAGTGATCGAATTCAACATGACAATTCCCCTGTACATGCAGCCACCTTCCACACCCTCGTCGATTTTGGATTCACCGAGTTACTTCAGAGGAAAGGACAGACAGACCGAAGATGCTCCTACACACTATTTCATCCCAGCACCTCCTTCCCCATCCTCGCCATCTCACTCGATTTTGGATTCTCCGCTCGCTTCGAGGATGCGCAGAATCGGAGAGACAATCAAGGAGGAAGAGGAAGAAGAGGAAGTCGAAGTGGAAGTTTCTGCTGTGGTGGTTAACGAGGATGATGATGTTGAGGAGATTGTTCGATCTCATATCAGCTACCCATCGCCCCCGTCATCGCCCATGCCATCGATTCTGGACTCTCCTGCTTCCAAAGGAAAGGAACTTTCACGCGTTCCTTCCTTCACCATCATCTACTCGCCTTCGCCGCCCCCGTCCATCCGCGATATCCCAACGCTCGACGAAGATGTTAAGTCCGCTCCCTCTCCTCCTCCAGCTTCCGAGATCCCAGTTTCCTCCAAGGGCAAAGAGCGCGAGACCCTCGAGAAGACTCTCCCTTCACCCGTCCTCGAACAAGAAGAATACGAACAGGATGAAGAGGAAGGTCTGAACCAGCGTTCGACCACCTACCCCTTGGGCTGGGCCACAGCAGACGACATCTTCACCAACCCCGACTCCTACCAGTATACCTACCAGTACAATAGCCGGCCTCCGACTCCTGCTTCCTCCATCGGCTCCCTCAGCAGACGCTGGTCCGGCATCTCCCGCATGAGCTACAACACGGCGATCACAACCCCACCCGCGACCCGTCCCGGCAGCGCCGTTGGCAACCACAAACTCATCAGCTGGAGCGATAACGACCACCTCCTTCGCCGCACTGACAGCTTCGCAAGCAGCATCCGCCGCGAGCTCTTCCGCGACCAACCCACGAGCCGCGCCCGCAAGCCCCTACTCGTCGCCACCGAAACCTCGTCCGACAAGAAACGCCCTGCCCTCCGCTGGAGCGTCAGCATGCCTCTCATCCGCGAGCAATGGACAATCCGCTACCCACTGGTTATGTCCCCCGCCGACAAGGGATTCGTGGGTGCCAAAGACGACGACACAGAGGAATACGATGTCCACATTCCCGGCAGCATCCAGCTCCTCCCACTCACCCGCGGCGTCATCGTCACTCCTCCTCGGATTGAACGCAGACGCAGACAACGCACCACTTCCTCCAACGGCCCTCACAGGCGCAAGGTCAGAAGCTTGGTTGTGTACTCCCCCGACGACCAGTTGGAGGGTATCGGCCAGCTATTTGGTGATCTCCACGAGCTGAGCGATGTCGAGGATGAGCTTGTGGCTGCACAGAGGATCGTCGAGGTTGTTGAGACTGTTGGCGAGAAGCAGGATGTGGCCAAGGAGGTTGTGGCTGAGACGGTGAAGGAGCAAGAGGAAGTCGTTGAGGTGTTGAAGGAGAAGAAGAAGAGTGTACTCAAGCGACTGAAGACTCGAGCGTCCTTATTAAAAGAGAAGGTTAAAGTTAAGGTGCACTCGTCGAAGAAGGCGAAGAATGGTGTCGCTGTTTAACCGACTAACTCTAGACTGCTTTGTTTTGCTTGTGTTTTTTGGTGTTTAGATGGCGTTTTTTTGTTTTGGAGCGTTTGATTTTTTTGCATTCTGCATTCTGGAGCAAGGGGAATACGATATCACGAAATCTCGAGTACATATTATAACTTTTTCTTTTTGTCTTGCTTTGAATTTCTTTTTAGCATTGGGGAGCGATCAGACTGGCATTTCATTTTGGGGATGTTTCATGAGATTTATGATAACAGAGAGGAGTTGATGACAATAAACATTGTTACGATGATTTGAATCTGCTTGCGTATTGTAACATGATTTGTGAAGTAAACTAGAAGTGACGCTCTCGTTCCTAGGATTTTCGATAGTCCGCAAATTTGTTTGCTGAAGTGCGGAGGTGTGCTGGTATATGAGCGCTGCTATACTGTACCATTAGATGAGATTCACTATAGACAGTCGGGCGCTTTTTAATCTAAGTATGTCAAGATTTCATTTTCGGACAGGCCTCAAATGTCACTTTTGTAAATTCGTACCGACATATGGATAGAGTAGATGACATCTGATCCTCATCTGTCGGTATAGTATATGGGATGGGCAGCGGGTTCGCACATTGATTGATGCCATCGGCCTCCTAAACAACGCCCCCAGTTCCGTCGACCTACGGTAGAACAGCATAGAACTATGAGGTACCGAGTACATTTCCGTCCCAGAGTATCGGCAAATTACCCGGTACCGAGTGATGTTCATGACTGAGAATGTTACGAAGTTTGTCCCCAACTCGAAGTCTGAAAAGCGTATCGTTCTCACAAATGGTATTCAGGGTCCCCACCCTCGAAACTATAAATTGTTTACTCTCCTTTTCTTTCTTTCCTCCTTCACTTCACTTCCTTTCGTTCACTTTGGTGGACACTTCTCTTTTTTTCATCTTTCCTTCATCTGTACCCGAATCTTCAGGACACACCGGCGTCATGGAGCCTCCACCAAGTATGCCCAAGGTTCCAATTGCCGCTTTCATCGCTATCCTGTGTAGTGGCTTCGTTTTGGTTCCGATTCTGGTTTTTGCTCGGATGTGGATCCTTAGAGACGCTCCGAAGACCTTCTGGAATGAATTCGCTTTTCTCGCCTTCACTCTGTACGGTTTCATGGTAACCATTGACGGGATTCTAATCTTTAAGCAAACGATGGATGAACTCCGCCTAGTCAAGATTTTTCCAGAGAAAAAAGATGAGTGGAAAGTCATCCAAGGAATGTCGACTCCTTTTGCAAATATGGTTTGTCTCTTGTTTTTTCTCCCTTCCTTCTCCTTCGTTGTTTGCTTCTTTCTTTTCGGTCGGCTAATGTTTTTTATTATAGAGCAACTTCTACATGAGCATCACGTACTCGTTTGAGCTCTGGTTGTTGAAGGCTGCTTTCCTCACCTATTTCTTTCCGATGAGACGCCGATTTGGGTTCTGGCTCAAGAACTACTTGTACTTGACTGCTGTTACCCTTGCCTCCACTTTGGCTTCGTTGATGTTCTTGGGATTCTTCTATTGCATTCCGATTTGGAGAAACTGGTACGTTCCTTCCTTCCTTCCTCGTCTTGTCTCTTCCAAGTACTAATAGTTCATTGATAGGTCCCCTAGCATTGATCATTGCATGTTCCTCGAGTCCAAGGTCGGGATTATCATTCAGACATCAATGAATCTTACTACAGACGTTAGTACGTTATCCAACCCCTAACCCTGATCTTTATCATTCTCCATCGCTAACTTTTCATAGTGATCATCATCCTCGCAATCTGTTGTTTTCACACAATCAACAAGCGGTCTGAGAAATGGGCAGCCTTAGTAATCATCGCCATCGGCATCCTCAGTCCCATCATGGCTTCCATGCGTTTCATGGTAGTAATACGACTAGTTTGGTTTCCAGAAAGCCATTCTCATACCGAGCTAGCACGAGCGAACTCTTCCTACGGCGCCCTCGAGAATTACACAGCCATGATTGCGTTTTTCCTTCCTTCACTCCGCATTTGGTACCGTCACCGAGTCGCAAACAAGCCTTTCATCTTCATGCGTCTCTTGTATTGGTTCGTTGGACAACCGACAGAACCAAAGTGGAATGAGGTTATCTGGAAGATTGATCTGGACGAAGATGGATTTCCAGTGTATCATATCCCACCTGAGTCCTTTGTGTCGAAAGTCAAGAGAGGATTTGGACTTAGAGGACCAAGGAACGTGATGTTACCGGATATTTCCATGGTTGGTGATACTGTCTTGAGTGGGTATATCGATCATCGAAACCGGCGTCCAATCCCGATTGGAAAAGACGATAGCATCAATCCGCTGGCGTGGTATGATGAGGATGGGAATCTGGTCAGGCTTGAGATGGAGGTTTAGGTGGAAGGTGATGATTTCGCTTCCTTCGTTTTTGATGTTGGGCTTCCCATAAGCATCAATATGTACTACACAACTTCTGTTTTCTTTCTTTGTCTATTGTGTTGGGCTTCTTCAGAGCTCGCTGATCCTACTTCTCTTTCCTCTTGCTTCTTTTTGCTATGGAACTGGTTTACTACCTATGTATGGCTCTAAAAAGTTAAGTACATAGGTGTTTCTGCCTTTTTCTTTTCCGTCGTTCATGTTTTCTTTGTACTAGTTTTAATACTTCATTCGTCTTGGGTCATAATTCGAGCAGGTATGCAGGCTTTTGCTTCCTTTCTTTACGTCGGAAGTTATAATCATAAATGAATCCGAAGAAAGTATGTGTTCCGTCCGGTTGACGAACCCGCCAGTTCGCGAACTGTCAAAGGCCGGTTCGCGAACTTTTTGCCCAATTCACAAACTGTTTGCCCCGTTCGCAAACTGGAGACAAGTTCGCGAACCGGCCATTTTTGCCGAACTCAACGCATATTTCCAGTGAAATGCTTGTCTAAAAGAGCTCTGAGTCCTTCCCAAATCTTCTTATCACTCGCAAGCTCACTTTGAGTATTTTGACTGAGGAAGAAAAAAAGTCTGCACACAAGAGCACTCTGAATGAACACTTCCTATGTGCCTGTCGAACTTTTTATCCTTCCCTCATCCTTCACTGTCACCTTTGCATTTTAAACTCTCTTACCAAATTCTCCTTCTTGTGGTCTTAGACTTCTGTTGGTGCAGATTGCTATGATATAAGTGTGGAGCAGAGTACACAAGAAATCAGGCTGAAATGGTTATATTACAGAGGCAGTTGTAGTTACAACTTCGATTTAATTCACCTTATACCTTAAGGAGTTCACCATATCGGCCATCCAGTTTGCAGACCGGCCACTTGTTCGCGAACCGGACTAAGTTCGCGAACCGGCATAGTTCGTTAACCGGACGGAATATATGTTTATGATTTCGTTGTGGCTGCTTCTACTGGTAACATTCAATGGGTTCGAGATAATACACAAGCTGTGTGATCGTCGTTGTTGAGCCTGTGACACATTGCCTCCCACACAACCCGCTGGCAAAAATAACGTTTTCTATAGAGTTGTGAGCGTTATGGGGTTGGTGAACGGTAATCGGACACCCAAGGAAGGAATATAGGGTCATTTTACCCGCCTCTCCAATCCTTGCCGTTGCACTTACGAAAAGGAGGAAGCTCAAGAAAGCAAACGCCACCGCAACAAGGCAGAAAAGTACGTAAATAACTAAAAAAAATACCTATTTATTCTTAGAGTTAAGAAGCTTATGGAGGTTGAGATAATGGTACTCTATCTAAGCTTCCTTTGCAAAAGATTGAAAAAGCGGCATACAAACAAACTATTTAGTTAATAGATACGACTTGTTGTGATACAGGTATTGTCCGTCATAGAGGTTAAACCCTTGCATTTCCGACGCTGTGGCGCTGTAAAGCGGCGTTAGGTTTCTTGGCGGTTGTTGCGGCTCTTGATTTCGATGCTTGGCACGAAAGATCTTGCCTGGCCTTCGCGTCGCAACCACATTCTACACGACGGATTTTCATTTACCGGAAATGGGAAACCCTTGCCCTGAAATGGGTAATGCCAAGTGACATTCTAAGCGCCAGCGCTAGCCATTACAAGTCATTTTAAGGCAGGGTTAGGGGTTTCAATTTTCTGGTAACTTGAAAATCCGTCGAGTACACCTCTGCAGCATACCGCCACCACTACCACCAAGAACGACAGTGACAACGAAAGGGACCAAGTCGGCATGCAACTTTACTCCCGCCTGCTCCTTAGTCGATGCCGGCCTCTAACATCACTTGCTGGCTTGCCCTGGCTCTGCAGAGCGCCTGACGGTGGACTTCAACGATGCGGCGGTCGCTGCTTTCATCGTAATTCTCCGCTCTTTTGTTTTCCTTACACTCTCCTCGTGCTGCCGTCTAGGTGTAGCTGATATAATTAACAGCTGGCGGAAGCACCCTAGATACTACAACGGCCGCGGGAAAACCCCCCTGGCCCATGGGGAGAAAACACCGCTGGCGGACCAGCAAACCACCTAGACGGCATTCGGTTTCGAATACCTTTCCAGATGCTGTGGATATGCTGTCTAATCCACGGAGGCAATCCGCTGCCGAGAATCTAGTGGGACGGATCAAGGACCTTACACCGGATAAGGAAAAGCTATCGACTCCCAGCGTGGAACTTATCAAGCTTCCATTCCCCACGCTCTCGATTCGCAAACCCACCGACCGATTTGCATTCGACACCGACCGGAATTGGGAATACATGCCGCGCAGGAAATTCGGCGAATTACTACACCAGGTTGAGGCCCTGATAGAACAGCCGGATCGCGCCTCCGCGATTTGGCTCTACGGTACTATCGGGTACGGCAAATCCCACGTCCTCGCAGCCCTTTCTTATGAAGTCTGGTCACCGTGTGCTCTTTTTACCGGACTGTCGAGCATGGTTGGACGGACCGGTGCGCTATTTTAAACAGGCCATGAGGCTTGCGTGGGCGGATGATCCGGCCGCCCTAAGGGTTATTGGCGGCATGAAAACGCTCACCGAGATTACAGACTTTTTTGAGACGATCCACCAGCGGGTAATATTCGTTGCTGACCAAATGAATGCCCTACAAACGGATCCTGCAGACCCACTACTCGCGATCAAAAATGAACTGCGAACGGCGCTGTACGAATCTTCACAGGAGCATCTGAGAGTATTCAGTACTAGTGCAAACAATCAATCCTATCTCACCCTAAACCAGAAACAATTGAACCTCATACGTGTCAATACATTTGGTGGAATGACAAAAGTAATTAAATATTGCCCGTGATTCAATTATTCTAACGGATGATTTAGGAGGAACTTGGCTTCTGGTGGAAACGGAACAGCCATGTGAACTTAGGAGGGCATTCCCGCGAGGAAATTGAAGACATGACGGGTGCGGTACCACTGCTGCTAGATGGCAGTATTGTGGAGGGCAGGATCGACCTGTCTTCGCATGTGCTTCGTAATGTCAGCAGCCAGGTTCAACAGAACTCCAAAGCGATACTGGATCGGAGGGCCATAAGTCCGGTGACGTGGGATGAGTACGATTCACTTAGATTTCTGGATAAGGATATTAATAATTTCTGCCTCTAGTCACTGTGCCAACATGAACGCCTGTATCTTGGGAGATACTTTACCTGGCAACGGAATACTGCTCGCAAACGATGACCATCGCTACTTTTTCGTTGAAGACGTGGTCTCGGTCTCGGACGGTCAGACCTGGGCAGTAGGAAGGTATACATGTGGTGCTGCCAGGGAAACAATGGCTCGTTTCCTCACACTGCATAAAATGCACACGCAACATCGATGATTCGTCAAAGCAGTCCATAGTATCGACCACTCAGAAGCATCGGTCGGCTCTATAACTGAGAAGGGCCTTCTAGTATCAATCGAACAGCAGGGCATTCCCACTATCGGTGGCCTGAGCCATGGAATGCACAGAGTCGTCTTTCCAGCCCAGTTCCCTACAATCATCTGCGACAATCATCCAATGGTGCTCTATTCTCCTTACACAACCAACTATGCTGCCATTGACGCGATAGTTGTGCGCGTCGACGAAAAGACGAAAACATGCGCTCTTTACCCAATTCAGATCACGTTGTCATCCAAACATTCAGACTCCGAGTCACTCTTTTCTCTAGGTGGGAAGAATGGGAGAAGTTGCTCCCATTTCCAGTCAGCCTGATTGAGTTTGTATGGATTGGCGTTAATGTAAGCCAAGGAAGGAAGTAAAGAGTGGCACGATCGAGAGGAACGGTAAGTTGACAAAGCATCCAAAATACTGGACGAGGGTTGTTGCGATAGAGACAGTGTGCCCTCGCCTCTGGGGTGCTATCAAGGAGAAGTTTAATGTTAGGTCAGGCAGATTGCGGGTTTAATAGATAGATTTAACTACGGGAATACAGCAGATTTTCATGGGTTTTGGACTGTCACCATTTGTAACGGCGCGGGGCGGGAAGTCAGGGCGGGTCTGACTCTGACATCGACTCCGACTCCGACATTGAGCCGTGACAGTTTGAGAGTGTTAGATCTATAGTGGTATTGTATTGATGAAGAACACTCTATGCAGGCAACAATTGGACGCAGACTAGAACTCTAGACGCGGCGTACATATGGTATTGATATTGAAACTCTGTTGCCGTATCGCGAACATGGAGCCATTGCAAAGTAACCAAGGCGGCAGCGACAGGTCCTGAAGTGTTAGAAGAGCCTCGAAAAAGTGCGACCGCACCGATTTCACTCGAGCAATGCCATTGAAAATGGGAAGAGAAAGCGTGAAAGCCAAAGCACCTATGCTTACCGGGTGCAAGTGTTGCGATGCTTGCTGGAGTGAATAAGGGCTTCCACTGCTATCATAACGTAAAGAAAAGTCTCAATGTCGATATGCGGCGGGTGACAGCCCAGCATAGAGGACGATATTTTCCCGCCCCCAGTGCACACAGAAACCGGGGGTTGAATAGTGTCGATAGATTGTGGACACTTTTTGCCTCAAGTATGTCTTTTAAGCAATATCCATCAAACCTCAGTAGTATAGTGGTCGTTATACGGTTGACGGGAGCTAACCATTGGGGTTTCGCCTGTGGGGGTACGGAGTCCCTGATTTGAGATGATAGACAGCAGATGTTGACGAGGCTAATCATAAAACTGACTCAATATTTGGGAGCCAAATCTGAAAATGGGGAACCGCACCCCTATCATGATAAGTGGCGAATATAGCATGGCCTGTTACCCATGGACATCCAAGACGGTGAACATTGAAAATTTGTGCTACTGTACCAATATCACATGGGGACTTCACACCTAGAGGAGAGAGTAGCAACCTTTTCCATCAACAAGAGGTATGTACATCCACACACAACACACATAGTTTCATGATCCATTCAATTCCACTCCGCCATCAGCCTCCGCCACTCCATCTATATGCTGCCACCTCTTCCTCACCTACTAATATCGTACAATCATGTTATTTTCTATGGGCTCACAACAAAGAGAAGAGAAGAGATGGCCGTGCATAAGATGTATGATGGCGGAAAAACCAGAAAGAAAATGAAACTACACGCATGGAAGACAAGACTGACAGGTAAGCAATTAACTTTCCGTAGATCCAACCCAACCCCAAAAACCCAGCAAAAGATACAAGTTCACCCCATCTCGTCATGTCCCCCACGTCCTCCCTAAAGAAATAAGGGCAGGTTGAAAAACGAAAAATAAAGAGACAAGAAAACTCATTCATGCATCATATCTATACACTCCTTCCCTGACTTTTCTTTCCTTCTCCTCCCGTCATTCGTATCCCATTTTCTTTGATTATTGCCTTACGGGCTCTTCTCCACAGTCTCTGTGGGGGTGGTAGCATCGGATGCAGACTCAGTCTTCGACTCGAACGCCGAGTCGTTACTCCCTGATTCCTGCTGGATGTTGCCCATCTGCTCGACCTGACGCTGTTCCCACTGCTTCTTGCGATCCTCCGGGGGAACGGAGTAGTCAATTCTGATGGCACGGCCGTAGAGCTGGGTGCCGGTAAGCTTCTCCTTTGCCGCAATGGCGCTCTCAACATCGGTGAAGTCGGCGTGGACGAAGCCTCGTGGCTGACCAGTGCGGCGGTCCATTGCCACACGAACATCAACACAGCCGGGAACCTCCTTGAACAGCTCGTTCAAGTCATCATCGGTGGTATTGAACGACAAGTTTCCAATGAACAGAGTCTTGGACTCAGGGTTGGACTTGATGCGCATGTCGGAGCGGTTGACGTACTGGACGTTCAGGCGACGGCCGTGGAAGGGGGCCTGGTGCATAGCCTCAATTGCTTCTGCGGCCTCAGTGAGGGTCTCGAACTCAATGTATCCGAAGCTAATGATTTTTTCTTATCAGATTCTGGGATTGTGGACTAGCGGGAAAAAGAAAAACTTACCCTCGTGCAACACCATCCTGGCCGGTACGGGGAATACGGACACCACGAATGCTACCAAACTCGGAGAACTTATCGTGCAGGTCCTTCTCGGTTACTTCGTACTTGAGGTTTCCAACGTAGACAACCCGAGTAGGAGCCACTGGGGGTCGCTCCTCGCGGCGTTGTTCATCACTCAGGCGGCGGTAACCGAGTGCGGGTTTTTCTTCACCGCCCTCATTCTCTCCCCACGACGAATTCCATCGCTGTTGAAGGTGTGACTCGAAGGATCTCAGCTCGCTGAGGTTCTGAGGGCGGGTGTAACGGGTGAGACCAAAGGCTGACGACGCGATGGGGACGGCGGGGCGGGAAGCAGAGCGACCGGCGGTAACGGCGAGGCGACGAAGAGCGAACCTGCAATGAGAATTAGGTCCAATGCAACGTATCGAGATGCGCGAGGGCTTACATGATGGGAATTGATGAGAGAGCGGTGGTGATGGTGGTTGTGGTTGTGGTGGAGAGGGAGAAGGTAAGGCGGAAGATGTGAGCTGCTGAAAGTCTTTTGGGATGAGAAAAGTTGAAATTTTGAATCAGCTTACCCAATGCGGTAGGTCCCTTGGCGCCAATATCGTCTTGGCACTCGAGTGACCCGTAGTGCAAATCGCCGCGAGAAGTTTGCCGGCAGCCTGAGATGCATATAGAAGAGGTCTAGACCGAAGGAAGGGTACAGGTTGCCACTTGTTTTATGTTCTGGTATCATCTTGAGGAATTGAGCATCATTCCCCGAGTTGGGCTCTCTAGTAAGGGTATCTCATAATGCTTCAGTTATAAATATATACTCTACGGTCTCTTCATCGTATACGTATACTAATCGCACTGTAAACGCAGTTTCAGTAAGCTTCAAACATAGGAGAAGGAAATCTAATCCGTCTACCATAACCAGTTCAGTACAACGTCCCCATGCCTTGACAATGTCCTCAGTTACACAATTAACTTTTAAGAATATGTGAAAGAACCAATTCAGAAAATACGACAGTTGAGCTGACTGGTGATTAAAGCTTGTCACGACTTTGCCAAACTACAACTTCCATGTCTGGACTCGGAATTTGGATTCATCTTCCCGCCCACCTTGTACTTCAGCTCAACTATCCTCTCCACGTCCACTAAGCTCACAGGCTGTTAGAAATTACTAGCTCTCATACTGTGTTCGGACTCATCCACAAGTGATTTCCAGGTCGAACTCCCACGAAAATGCTCCAGACAATAAACAAGCAATAAACATAATTAATCCCAACAAACAGCCTGAGATTCACAGAACGTTAGCAAGCGACTTCCAGACTCCGCAATAGCTGCCTCAGCTTCCTCATCGTCTGGCTTAGAAGTGTTAGTAAACATTAAGCATCGACCGAGACGATGTCCAATCTTATAATTGTTACCTGGACCTCAGGAGGATCAATCCACATATGTTCCAGTATTGGGAACTTGGAAGTAGAAAACCCTTCAAGATCAGCAACGACGGATTCGACCGTTAAGGTATTATAAATACATAGATTTTCAGAATCTGAAATCTTTCCTAGCACTACTCTATTGCAAATGCAATTTGCGACATCCTCGCCGATTCGCCCACATCATCAAGTACGTTAAACATGTACTTTACAATTTCTGCTCTGGACTCAAACCCTCCGCCTTCCTGATCGTCTTCATCCCCAGTTAAAGGGATTTTGGCCTGGGTGAGATCTCGATCGAGCTCCGTCAGCCGACCGGCTAGTTTCAAACCAGATTTGACCAGTCCCAAACTATTAACTTCATTGTTGTACTTCAAAAGCTACTTTCTCGTCGGCGTTCATCATTGTGACTATGCTTGGAAGCCACAGCTCGCGGTTACTGTTCAGCTTCAGCTGAGAGAGACCCGGAAATGACGGCTGTTGAGTTGGAAGTGAAAGCAGTTGAGCAGTGAGATCGACCGCTCAGTCATCTGCAGATGCGAGGACCGTCAGGTCAGCTGACGGTATTTGAGGCCTTGGCATAGACCAGCGACGGTCGGCTCCAGAAAGCCTGGGTCGGTTAGATGGAAGATCAGCTCTGGCCGGATTGACTGGTTGAGATCGTTAGGTGGAAGGCCTCTTTATCATCGTAGCGTTCGAGAGCTTAATTGGAGACTGCCACGATCTCGTAGTTGTCGGCGTCGACTAGGATACGCTCGAGGTCAAAGCTAGATGCACGCCACATCTATAGCTTCATAGAGATCGACTAACTTAAGTTTTTCGGACTGAAACATACTCTTATTATATGCATATGGTGACAAAAAGCCAATAACCGTGGATTTCCAGCCTGTGTTTTGGTGTTTATAGCACTAATCGAGTACTACAAGTTTCGAACTTGCTTATGGTGTTTCTGGCACCATATTCAGCCAGATAAGTTCCTTGCCAACTCGATGATCTGCATTTCGAGAAAACAAAGACACCACCGGAAAGAAAGACGCAGTGCTTCACTATTATACTCCGGACATTCTCCTAAGATGTCTCGTCTTGGGGCTTGATCTTCCGTAGAGAGCACGAAGTCCTGCAGTCGCCGTACCCTTCTATTAACCCGGGATGTGGTAAGTCAAGCAAGTACCTGGCAGCAACTCGACTCAGCTAGCGATGTTCAAGCATCTAATCAGCTTACTATCCCCTACAGTGTTGATATGGCTTCAATACGGTGCCGTACCAAAATTAAGATTCGAGACTGCTTTAGCTTTAGCCGGCTCCTTCGTCCTTGATTTCTAATTGGTCGCTCCAACCTCTTTAACGGACAGCACCGTTTTGAAGACATATCAACACTGAAGGGGATAACCAGTTCTTCTGACCCTAACCCACTGTGGCACAAGACTTCACACCCCAGAGCAAAAGATCACGTCCAGCACTGTCGAAAGTCGAAAGTGGCAAAAATAAAAGAATGCTGACAAGAGGGGGATTCGAACCCCCGCCTCTTTCGAGACCAGAAGGCTACTATGGTTGAAACCATAGAAACTTTCGCTTGAGTCTGGCGCCTTAGACCGCTCGGCCATCTTGCCTTGATGTATATGTGTGTAATTTAGTACCACATGAACGCAGTGTAGATAGAATAGTTCGCATTGTAGCAGCTGATGACGACACTCATCGGTGGATGTGCAGTATGAGGTAGGTTAGGTCTACACAAGGCTATATTATCTACGCCATGCCATATCCAAGACGTCTGATAGACTAGCAGGTTAGTATAATTTGTAGTCGAGGGCATCGAGGTAGAAAGGAAGCAATCCGAGATGCGTGATTTCACATACTGTAACGGTCGCACTCGAAGATGAAGTATAATCTACACGTAGGCATTGAAAGAGAACTCCGTTAAATTTAGTACGAGCATCCCAAGTAGTACAAATACAAGTAAAGCGACGAACTAGAACAAAAATCAAACACCCATTCTCATCCCACTAAACCGACTCTGCCGCGGCATCCTGCACAGTCCCCTTCACATCTTGGAAGGCATGCTCAAACTGTCCGGCGGGTCCGGCCTTCCCCTCAGCCTCCTTCTTCGCCCCCGCCTTCTCACACCCAGCACATGTACACCGTCCCTGCTGGCACCCACACTGGCTCTCCGTTCCACCACACGCACACGTAGTCTTATCGGGGGCTACAAACGGTTTTCCGTCCGCGGAATCCCCAAACTCCTTCTTCAGCCCAGCCAGCCTCTTAGCCTCGTTGTGGATATCGAGCACTTGCTTCTCCCCACTCTGATAAAACGCGCGCACTTTCTGCCCGGCAGGACTTTCGAACGCCTTCTCAAAGTACCGAGCTAGCCCCTGCGCTTTCTCGCTTAGATGGTACGCCTGATCTGCGGCCTTTGCGCGGTCGGATGCGCCAGTCTTTGAGTCGAGCGTTGAGAGCGCGTTGGTAAGGTATGTTGCGAATGTTGAGGTGAGCTGGTGTTTGTTGTCTAGGTCGATTGCTTTTTGGAGGGTAGAGTCACCGATTTTGTAGCCGGAGGCGAGGTACTCGGCGAGGATAGTAGAAGTGGGTTTGTCTTCTTGGCGGAGGTCGGAGGAGGTGGGGATTGGGGTTGCGGGCGCGGGTCCGGAGGGAGGAGAGACTGAGGAGACAGAGAGGGTGGATTCATGGAGTGGGGTGCCGTCGAGGAGGAGAGCAGTGCGGGCTGCGGAGTCACGCTCGAAGGTTATGATTGCACTGTTGGAGGAGCGGGAGAGGGTGAGGGAGGTGATTTTGCCGCAGAAGGAGAAGAAGTTGGTTAGTTCGCCTTCAGAGGTTTCGGGGGAGATGTTGCTGACTCGGATGGTGGTCATAGTTGCGGTGTTGTATGTGTGGTGTAATACTAGGTGCAATTGGTTTTGGTTGTGAAGAAACGATGAGCAGTGGGGAGATAGGTTTGATTTATGGGAGTTGAGGCGAGCTTGTTTGTTTAGCGGGTTGAATGGTATGTATACGTCATAGTTGTGGCGGGTGGTAGCGATACGTCATAGGCTAGCCACATCTTTTCCGTTGCTTTCTACGGTTCCACTTCAACATGCTTCTCCCGGCACCATCAAACCAAAACCTGTGGCTGCCACATGGAAAATCAATGCTAAGCGCAAGCGCGTCAACTACAGAGTTTTCTCACGGTCTACCGATTGAACTTGAGAAGGAGGCAGACGCAGAATTATTCGATGCATTCTTGCTCTCAGAATTGAGGTTTAGAATCTGCGTGACTATCTGCGGATCTCCAGGCACTCTAATTCATTCTTCTTTTTTAGGTGATAAAGTTCTGGAGAAGCCCTCAAACCCAACGGTATAAGTAGCATCTGAATATAAGGGTAGTTATTTCACCTATTCCTTCATGATATACATTCCCGCTACAGAGACAGTGGGTAGTTGGATTATTGCGACGATCTTGTGGTGATCTACCAAAGTGGTTCGAAAGAGAATATCGAATGACAACGGTAGGACAGCATCAAATAATGCAGTAGGTAGAAGAGGGTTTGGAATAATGGTTCAATCCAGCAGTCGTCTTGTGGCACAAAGCTCGTACCCCCTAAGCTGTGACAGTTCGGGGCCGTGAATTCTTGATTGACATGTATTGACCTGAAAATTCTAGTGCTGTGGCTCCCTGTCAGTGAATCTCGGTTGAAAAGGAAGTCACTCATTGTCCAATGCCGTCATATGTCTTACCCATCATCCATCATCCAAGGCAACGACCTGTTTAGGGGTTAGTCACGAACCCCGTGCCCTAACAACCGCCGAATGACCTCCTACGACCTAAACCCTAACCGAGGTTCGTGATACAAAAGCAAAAGCAAAAGAAAAGAAGATAAGGAAGGATTGTGGGCCCAAATAACTAAACAGTTTGCGTATACCACCAAAAGGGTAAAAGAGTCCATAGCGTTCCATTCTTGCTACATTGCATCGGTCACTGGGCCAGGTGTTATTACTACTTATTGGCAAACATACAGTAAAGCGGCAACGCGTATTAGTACACTGTAGATTCTCCCACTGAGCATTATACTTGCTGATTGCCAATTAAAAGCCTTCTGATCATTCCCCAGAGTGTTCATAATTGTATTGGCTGCTAGGAGGCGGCCGGACAGTAGGAATCAGGAACGTGAATAATCTATGGCCAGGTGCTGAAGCGACTGCTTGTCGAGTTGTTGCAGCCCAAATTGGAAGATACCAGTATTATTAGTAAGCTAGACTATCTCCGGGTCCATGGGTAGAAAGGTTAGGTTGTTGAAGTAATATAGGAAATCCAATGCGAGGCTTACTTGCCCTTGTACAAACTAATTTGCGGGGAATAATTGCTTTCGAATGGACAGGTAAGTTGGGATAAGATGACTTTAAGTTTGTGAGGGTTGGTTGAGCAATGGAAGCAAGCATGGGGCGGATGATCGGTAAGCATCAAGAATCCGGAATTGTACTGCCATCCATATGGAAGGAAATAAAGGTGAATCACTCTCTTTTGATGCCGTGAAGTTAAAAGCGTCTCAAGAGCCTGATGACTGTTTCAACATCAGACTCCGTGCATATGATGGTGGCTGACTCTCATTGCTTTTTGCGAACCTTGCTAACCATTTGACCGCAATGGCAACTACTTTTTTTCATCTCGAACTTGGTTTATAAGCGGACTCATGTGCGCTTGGGCACGTAGTGCTATTCACTCGTACGTACGTGCCTACACATATGAAAAAGTGACATAGTCTACATGTAAGTCTTAAGTTTGCATGTTTGTTTGTGGCAGGGAGGAGGCGAATCTCTATTTTTTCAATCTATGTATTGGCTGGAGTTTTGCGCTGTAGACTGCCATCGTATATCATCTCTGGTATTTAGAAGAGAAAGAGTAGGCTCGAACCTTGCCCGTTCCTCCAGGGCGGAGTCGGTGGGCTTGTGTACGAGATTACTGAGAGCTCAGTTCGTATGTAGTGTAACGTGTTAGTTTCGTCTCATGATCTCATGTAGCCTCGTATATTTTGTTCCTATGTCCTTCCATCCATCGCTCCTAGATAGCCCCAATATTTCCTCCACGCTTTTGTCTTTGCGCCCAGCCTTTCCCCAGTTGCATTCCGGAAGTTCTCCACCGCTGCAAGCATCGAACGATCCCTACAAATGGATGGGCTTAGTGTCGCAGCAAACATCATATCCATCGTCACAGCCGGTGTTAGGTCGGCTGTCGTGATACGCGAGATCTTGAACGGAATAAAGGACGGTCCGGCTCATGTGCGGGAGCTGGGAATCAAGGTGGACGAGGTCAGCGGACTGTTGAAACAACTCAAAGTGTTACAACAGCATGTCAGCGGAAACGAGCTTGACGAGTTGAGCACCATGACCCAGAGGTGTGCTGCAGAGCTGGAAACATTCGAAGGAAAAATATCGAAACTTCGCAATGTTCCTGGCGATAGACGGTGGGCAAAAGTCCGAAAAGGACTGAAGACGATCCTCAAGGAAGACGATTTCCTGAGCATGAGCCGAAGGTTGAGTCACTACATTGGTGTGTTTGGAGTGCAGTTGGGAGTGCTTGGAGCGTGTGTATCCGGTGTAATTCTCTCTCGTTGTTTTGTGGTGCTGATAAACAACAGCTTGAAGAATCTCGAGGGCAACGCTCAGCTTGCCCACTTACATGATGACGTCTCCGGGCTACGAGATCAATCAGCACTCGTCTCTGCAAGCAAGAAGCTCAAGGACTTTAAGGATGCTACGACAATTGAACTCAAAAACAGTAACTCGACTCTACACCAGCATACCGTCGTATTACAGTCTATCGAAGGTAACCTTACGGGAATGCGGGAAGACGCATCAAATCACAAAGGCCTTATTCAGTCGCAGCACCAGGATGCACTTCGAGTTTTCAAAGGCGTAGAAGCTAAAATGGACCACATAGTTAACATATCAACTGGTCAGTCCAACACCATTATTGGGTTACTAGAACAGTTGATTACAGTGCGGTCGACACCAACCAATCATCTTTCTACTATTTCTCTACCATCCGCAGGAGGTGAAGGAGTTGCCGGACGAGAGTTAGCTGTACGTAAGGACTCCGACGATGAATTCTCACAAAGCATAAACCGGCTTTGCTCTCTCGTGGGAATGAAACGCACTACTATAAATTCTAGTGAAGCAGAAGTCATTATCAACGATCTTGAGAAGATTCTAGACACTGTTTCCAGGCTGCCAGATCTCACGTCGCGGAAACGATTACGCCACGGAGAATATGATCGCGATGAGGGATTGCGGGAGGACTCTCGGGATATTAAGAAGATGAAGAAAATGATTACTTCTTCACCACCAATTGAATTGGATCAAAAGGGTAGCGATTTCTCCCCTTTACGGCAATCAGTTGGAGTTGACTAACAATTCAGCAGTCGTACGGATGCCAAATCACGCGTCTCTTCTTAGACAAAGTTTCCGATTAAAAATGTGTGAGGCAGGTGATACAACTCTCTCTATCTTCCTCAGAAACAGGCGGCGATGGGACGAAACGGTCGATTATTCAACCTCTCAAAGCGACGAAACTATACAAGAGGTCTTTGTGGGGACCCTGACAGTACTTCCACCTGATGCAACTTGTCAAGGTTCTGCAAGGTACCGCATTATGGCATCATTCCAACAGCATGTGTATGACAGGGGATATACCTTTCTCACCCCGTCGATTTCCTTTTATTCCGTGATTCCTGAGAGCTCAGAGATCTTTACAATCGCCGAGAAGGGTGATTTGGACGGTCTTGTCCGATTGCTAGCCAGTGGCAAGGGTTCTCTTAGAGATATAGATGCTGTTGGGAGAACTTTGCTCCACGTATGTTCCTTATCGTCCATTGCGTTTCCAGTTTTTTAACTCACTAAGTACAGTATGCGTGCACTGGCATGCAACCGCAGATGTGCAAGTTTTTGTTAGAAAACGGTGCCGACCCCAATGCTCTCGCAGGACCTTTCGACGAGGTCGAGCTGTGCGTATCTCTAACTCTCCGCCTTCTATATGTAATTGATTTAACATTGAAATGTCTGCAGCGGTCCCTTAATTTATGGGAACCCTAATCCGGATATTATCAATGAGTTCATTGAACAGGAAAGAATATTACTTGATGCAGGGGCTGATCCTCTGTTGGGCTTGTACACTCAATGGAACTATTTGACGTACGCTCTACGTATAGGAGGATTGGTAATCGATTTCTGCCCCTGAACCAGCGCTCCGCTCTAACGTTCATGAAGGATTTGCTGAAGTTAATTCTCAGTTATAGCGGTACATTTTTTCATTTGGAAGAAATCCTAGACGAATGCGGGAATACCCCGCTATTGTATGCAGCCGGAGACGTCGACCTCTTACGTGGCGCTAGAAAGGTTGGAGAACTAGTTGCTCGTGGCGCTAATGTAAAAGCTGCTAATAAGCATGGGAACACACTGCTGCATATCATACTCGGAAGCTCACCAATCTGGTCAGGGCTCATAGAGGGAGTAGAAAAAACTACTAGCTATATCTCCCTCTTTATCAAGGTCGGAGTAAACGTGAGTGCTGTTAATAGTGCCGGAGAAACGCCTTCTCACATTGCTTATCGCTTTGGTCGCGGGGAGTATTGGGAAAGGTCCTTATCTGAGAATGGATATGACGCAGCCAGTATATGCGGCGTTCAGTATCAAATCCGACCCAGTCCCGAGACAGTACTTAACTACTGGGAGGGAAGGTGTGAAGTCTGTGGCCAGTATTTGAGCACGACGGATTCCTAATATCAGCATTAGATGGTTCATGAAGGGAGGGCCAAAGGGGGGGGGAGGAGCGACTGCATTAGCTATATTAGAATCCGCATGGAAATAGTAATGTATAGTACATAACTACTAGTATATAGTCTCATGGCTACGAAGAATGACAGCTTGAGTGAGACTCCATGAGTAGCACGGTTTTTATTCAGGATAACCCTTTAGGGACCATAATATGCAACATAGCCCCTAGCCCCTTTAACTGCAGGGTCCTCTCATATGGAAAAAGCAATCAGGAACTAAAGGATTCATTGTTAATCTATCAGGTTTACAATTTGTTTATGCTTATTTCTGTCTTGGTTGTGTTGGAGGTTTGTAAGTAACAAGGCAACGAGTACTTAGTCATTGGTGACACTTCAATCAACAATGGGTGAGTCATTACCCCTGACATTACTACTAATTAACCCTGAATTGACTACTCATTTGAGGTGTCAATTTGCAATACAACATGCAGCATTACCATTCACACCCCCACAAATGGGAGAATGCAGTCTTTAAATATCTAACAATTTCCCAAGTGCTTTTCTTCATTTTGCCCGCTATTTGGCTCCGAGTCAACATATTTACTAAGGGTTATCCTACATAAAAATCGGTCAAGAGGGTTACGCTGCATAATATATAGTCTCCCGGAGGTTTATCCCGAATAAAAACCGTGAGTAGTATGTTCGCTAGTGAGATGGCATGACAACCGGGAATCTCTCAGATTCAACGATAGTCTCGGAACACCGACGGGCATGTACCACACTTAGAGATTAATTCGACAATCTTCCCACGTTCTTGATATTAGCCAGCTTTAGAACAAGTGATTCTTTCCCCTATATCTTACTAAGATACGACTTCCTCAAGGCCTCTCTCGGCTCCACCACCCTCCGTCCCTCTTCCTCATCGGCCCTTCTACACGCCTCCTTTATGATCATCTCTAACCTCTCCACCGCCCTATCCGAATTCTGAAAATGCGTCATAACCCTGACCCCACTGAGCTTTACGCCCATCTCTTCCGCAACACTTTGCCATACCTCCTTGCTCACCCCTCTCCTCTCTAGATTCACCCACACTGCATTCGTGTCCACAGGTAGTAAGACCTCTCCTCCGCACCTTCTCCAAGCCGCTTCCACCTTCTTCGCATACGCATTCGCTTCCGCCAGCCTCCCCGCCTCAAACACCTCCGTCACCGCCACATCCGCCATCGCTGTCAGCACCCCTGCCTGCCGTATCCCGCCGCCTAACATCTTTCGGAAGTGGTTCGCTTTTTGTATCATACTCTCGGAGCCGAGGATAAACGAGCCCACCGGCGCACCGAGGCTCTTCGAAACGCAAACATTCACCGAGTCCGCCTCGGCCGCATACTCCGCCAGCGACGGGGCGTCGGGTACGGAACACGCGTTCCACAACCGTGCACCGTCAAGATGCACCGCGATGCCATGCTCGCGGGCAAACCTGGTGATGCGGCGGATCTCTGAGAGCGGATGGATGACGGACGAGATGGTGTTCTCAAGACATATCACCCTCGTCGGCGCGAAATGAATATCATCAGAGATAATGACGTTCTTTTTCACATCCTCGAGGGTGAGGTATAGTCCATTCGCCGGAACGACGGGTGTGGTCTGCGCCTGCGAGATCACAGAGGTCGCGCCGGCTTCGTCGGCGAAGATGTGTGCGCGGTAGTCGCAAAGAATTGAGTATGGTGGCTGCTGGAGGAGGGAGCGGAGACAGAGCTGGTTTCCCATTGTTCCTGAGAGCACGAAGAGAGCGGCGGGCTTGTTGAAGAGCCTCGCGAGGCGCGCAGAGAGTGCGTTGGTCGTGGTGGATTCGCCGTAGACGTCATCTCCGAGGGAGGCAGTTTGGAGTGCGGTCAGCATGGACGGGAGCGGCGTGGTCACGGTGTCGGAGCGGAAATCGAATTCCGCAGGGGAGGAAGTCCATTCATTAAAGCCGCTGGAGGACATGGTGCGCACTGAGGGGCGTAAGCTGGTTCCATGACAGGGCGGGGTCCTAGGGAGTCATAGCGGTGGATACAGAAGAAGGGCCGCATGCTGTTGATGTAGAGTATAGGTGAAGGTTCATGGGGCCGGAAAGTTCATACTAACCTTGCTGGTGACGTAGTGCATCCAATCGCAGTGTTGGAGCTATGACTGTTGCTGTTACGCAGCGGAGGATGGTTGTGAGCATCTAAGGAGTGGATGAAAGGGGGCAGTTGTGATGAAGTAGGATGTTCTAGTGGAGTCATGGTAACTGAAGTGGAGAAAGTGGAGACGGTGACTGCATTGCCGTGTAGGCATGAGTCCTGCATTTCTTTATCGCTTCTTATCTGAGACACCAAAATCGCCCCAAGGATGGCACGTGACCAATTATCCACTTCATCTCATCACTCGTTAACCATTGGCCTCAACGCAATATAAAACCTCACAATGCCACCTAATATTCGAGTCGACAGAATCCCCACCCGCAGCCACCACAGTCATCCAGATCCGTCCAGCCCCACACCCCTTGCATCGAACACCGGACGGAGAAGGAAACGGTCGGCTATGCTATGATCAAAAAGTCACCTTCTTCTATTAATCGCGCCCAGTGTTCCAAAGACGACCCAGGTGGTTGTTTTATTTTCCGGCCACGTGCGCCCACACACGTCGCCATGATTTTTGCAGCCGAGTTTCCGTGACACAGTATTACAGTTCTCTTCCTGAGGATAATCGGAGGAGCGTGATCGCCGTAGTGTTTAAGGTAAGCTTCGATATTGACTGTTTCTATACAGGGAGCTGGGGGAAGAGGTGATCTTGTTTCGCTCAGCTTTGTTTTTTGATATTGTATATTGGGTTTGAAAATATCTAGCTCGGCCTTGATGATTTGTAGAGGGCTGATGAAGAGTTCTATAATGATATCGATTCCGGCTCGTGCATTAATGTGGTAAGCCACTTCCGTGCCATGTCGCCCTTCCCTCGCATAAACCGATTTGCACAAACTTACTTTCGTTGCGTCAGTTGGATCCAAGTCTTCGGGGGTGGATGTAGATCGAATGGCGTGTGAATTCAAAGACCAGTGATTGAAAATATCATTTGCATAGCCACCGCTAGCGCTATCGGTCCCGCCAAAGTTTAACAGCATCGGGACGGCCTTTCCATTAGCAAATATGCCACCCGGTCCAGTTACAAAACGAAGTGCGCCTCGGAGATCCTGGTCAGCTTCTATGACTGACCCCAAAGCTAGGAAGGCACCTCCTCGGGTAACAGCTACTGTATTGGAGAGAGTATCGTGGCTGACCGACATGAAATAGAAAAGCTGCTGAAGTAGGCCCATATACTGTAAGAAGCGTATACCACCTTGTCGGAACTTCCATATATTCCGATAGACCTGCTCGGGGTTCCTCAACAGCTCCAGGAGAGCTTTCCCTTCGAGTTGGATCTCTTCCGTCGCATCCAGAAACAAGCATATCGTCCACAAAATCACAAGGCACTTTAGCGCGCAGGTCACGCCTTGTTCATCATCAGAGCCTTGTGTTCTTTGCAATATGTTCTCGAAAGCAGTGCGAAATCCAGACCCGAAAATAAGTCGTTCTCGCTCAACTGTTGTAGCTGATATTGTCTCTTGCTCATATGCCTGGAACTCGAATTCTGGCCCGAATATATCTTTCAGAGCCCGGTGGGCATCTGCCGAACTGAATGGAAGCATTTGGAGCGCTTTGGCGGGGACGTTTTTATGTTCCTCATTAAACATATACACTTCGCTCTGCAAGTAAAGCATAGCAACGTTTGCAACAAACTCTTGGACGCAACTATGGACTTGAGAGTCAGGAAAAAATTGATTTAGTATAAAAGTGGCACAGTCTTTGACAGGAATTCTCGCTACTGTGGATTCCTCGATCTCTGGTCGATTCAGACCGCATTCAATTTTCACCGGTTTTAGAACTTCATAACCACTGTCGCCGGCACGCGCAGTACCCCGCGTCGACGAATAAATGAGACGTACAGATCCCCGTTGCCCATTAGTTCGAAGGTCTGCCTGGGGTTCCCAAATGACCTGTGACCCCCACTGGAATATGACAGACAACCCCAACACTCGGTGGGCAAATGCCGCTACCCAGGACAAGCTGGCCCATGAGCTCCTAATGATAGCTTCTTCACCTGGCGCGAGCGTTGACAATGAAAAAATCAACCCCGACATATCTTCGGCCATGGGAGGGGCAGTGGTGAATGACTTTAATGATGAGATATCCTTTTGATTTTGTTGTGAATCATGAACAAGCCGTTCGATTCCCCAAATTAACTTCCCCAGCTCCCTATCGTGCACAGATGAAGACACTTCATTGGTCAATGACTCTAGTTGGGACACCGAAGGAATGATAACTTGCTCCGGACAGAAGGTTCGTAACATTTGCGCCAAGACTCTCGCCGTATAGTTCGATTGGAAGGATGACATCAGAGCAACAGTTATCGCCGTAAACGAAACGCCCCCTCGGGTTCGGGCAAGTAAGCGTGGCACTACGGAAATTCCGGTCCCGATAAAAAGGATATCTGCCGAGAAACCGAACTTGCGGGTATTGACCATTTGGTTCTCGATGTTGTTGAGATACATTTCGGGGACGCTGAATTGCGAACCAAATAAATTGGCCAACTGCAGTGTGTGGGGATCTACACCCGCTTGAGCCATCCTAGCTAGCACCCCCGTCGCCGCCGTAAGGGTACCGGAGGCGGCGGAAACCCAATCGACCTGGCCGCTCTGTGGAAACGACATGGCACCCTTAGGTCGCTTAGTATGAGGTGTGGCGGTGAGACAAGGGATTCGCGGAGCTTTGAGAATTGATGGTTCGGGGGTCCTTATGGGGTGAATTTCGGTCTATTGACCATTAGCAACGGTGGATAGGCAGCAGAGTCAATAAACCTACGTCGTCTGGTGATCCACTCTGCCTGAGTTGTGTTGGTGACGATGATTTGCCCCGCGCCCGCGCGTACGGGAGAGGCTGAAGTCGTGCATGCCGATCATTGTTACACATGGTTTATTGGCGCCAGGTTCATGGTTGTATATGCCTTAATCTGCGGGAATACTCTTAGTTAGCGTTTCTCGAGGTGTTTCTGAAAATCTTGTCGATTGAAACTGTAACCTATCCTTGAGATATGTCTCCGCTGTTGGCTGTTTTTGATATGAGCTGCAGTCTTGTATTCGAGATCATGAAACAGGTTGAACTTGAGGCGTGCTTTCCAGCGAGAGTAGATGCCAGAATTTGGGTCTTGTGACTTTCTATTCTATGTATTGGGTGGGAATAAAGTACTTCTCGAATGGTACCCGCGACGTGTCCTGGTTTACTCATATGGGGACCGAGCGGATGCTTGTAGAGCTGAGAATTTGCGCCAGTCGACGGAGTTTCCGGCATTGAGAATCCGCACGTCCTATTCAAGTGAGCTACTATGCCACTAAACCATTGAGCAAATAATGATTGACTGCTTGGCTTGGCCGGCAGAAAATGGTGCTATAAAAACCAAGCGTTGTAAATGCCAGGAGCTGTAAACACTCAGTTCGGGTTTGAAACTTGTGGTGCTCAATATTTCTTTTCTATCCTTTTTCTTGCGGTTCGAGTTGTAGACAGCCTGTCCGCCTGCCTTTTGTTTGCGTAGTTCTTCCAGTTCAGTACCAGCCGGAGCCTTTGCCGGGTTTAAAGTTCACTGAGCCAGGAGCCCATAAGATCGTCGATAAACAGAGAGCCGATAGCTTATCCCAGTTGGCAGATGGTGTTGTAAACACCAGACGCTGGAAAAGCCAGGTACTAGTGCTGTAAACACCTGATGGAAGTTCGAAACCTGCAATGCCCACCACTCTTCCCTCTTCTTAAAGCGTGACGTCCGTCCGCACAGAGTGCCATATATCGAGGGGAATCGGTTTTTGTCATACTCTAATTAGAGTGAATACAATATGAATAAACAACAACAACAACGAGTGCCATATATCTTTAGTTCTTTGTCTCAAACCTATAATTTCTACCTATTCTATGTTTTCCATGTTTGCATAGTTGTCTCAAATGACTAATGTCCTAATTCACTCTATACCCGCCAAAGCGTGTTCGGTGTTCAATAAGCTAGGATCTCGTGAGATTGTCGAATAAACAAGAGCTGATTGACCAGCCTAGCTAGTTGGTAGAATATGGTGCTGTAAACGCCAGATGCTCAAACCGTTAAGTGCTGCAAAGCTCTGGGTGCAGGTTCGAAATCCGCAAGTGGTCATCATTTTGCCTTAATCGCACAGTCATCCCAAAGGTTTATGCGCAGCACACAACCCTCGCCTAGGTGCGGTGGTGTCAAACTACCCAATTGATGTGGAGTTAAAGAGCAAGGTTCAGTAGGGACTATATTCTGGGCGGGAGGCCGAAATCGAGATCGCCATCATGGTGAGAATTAACTTTCGTCTTAAAACCTTGATCTCATAGAGGTTGCGAGTATAACAATCCAATGAAACGACAGATATCCTCATATATGAAAATAATATCACCGGATCGTATGTATTCGCTCTCAGCATTTGGGAGTTATTTGTCGTTTTGGCTTGGCGATCGTATTTGGTTGTTTGTTTACCTCCACGGTTGTTATGGTTGGTCGCGTCGCCTATATAATTCACATCACGCCCACCAGTTCTACTCAAACGCAATCTATGGCCTGCCATTACTATCCATCGCCTGATATCCGAAGTATACGCTCCCAGACCCCACTAACATGAATAACTTACTGACTTGGGGGAACTTCTTTGAGCTTGTTAGACACATCTATCGTATTTTATGTGAACATCCGTTATCCGCCTCAGCGTCAAGAATACTGCACTGTACGTCAGTGCCATCATGCTATATATACAACGAAGCGGAATATCTTCAACTGGTCATGAGCGGAACCTAAGACCGAGATCGATCATCTGTTAAGTTTTTGCGGAATTTTAGCTGTGGGCATTGCGACTACCATCTGTTCGGAGGATCTGAGACCATGTTTTTGCGGGGTTTTAGTTATGGGCATTGCGACAACTATCCGCTCCGGGATCCGAGGCCGGGATTGGACACCTTTTCAATGTTTTTGCGGAGTTTTGGTTGTGGGCAATGCAACTACTATCCGCTCGCCGCCCCCCCTCCGCGATCTCCGTGATGCTCCCGCTCCGTCCCAGTCGCGGGAAGGGTCTGGGTGCGAAATTCAACATCCGTTGTCCGCCACAACGTTACGAGTGCTACATCAGATATAGTACCATCATGCTTAACAACGAAGCCAAAGATCTTCAACTAATCATAAGCGATACCAGCAGAACCGAAAACTGGAATTGAACAGCTGTCAATAGTTTTTGCCGAGTTTTAACTATAGGCAGCGCGATTACCGAAGTTGCACTAGGGATATGCTGAGGCTGAAGTCAAAGCCCATAGGCAATGCTGAAACCGAATCATCGACTAGTTGACTTGAAGCATCATGTGTATGTCTGGGGTTGAGGTGTTGAGTTACGCTGGTGGGCTGGGGTTGAAGCTTTCGGGTATTGCTGGAGCCGAAGTCATAACGTTTACCAAGGTCATACCAGCTTTTAAGCACTACCAGTAAAATTGCGTTGAGTGGATTTCTGCATGGCTTTGGAAATATCAAGGCGCGTTCTGCCTGTCGTCTGTTTAGCATCTGGTCCAGGTATCGGCTCAGGCTCCTAGCTGTGGTGCCTTCATGTATGTGCCGTTAATCACATCACTCCTCAATTCTGATCGGTTCATAGAGCAATAGGCAATCTGAAGACGTTTCGTCAGTCATTATATCCCGCCGCTGTAATACCAATTCCATCTGGACGCCTCGAGAACAACGTCCTTCCTAACATATGGAAACAAAATCTGCAAACACAATTGCAGAAAACAGACCCACAAGCGACTCGAGAAACTACAGAGAAGGGTATCAACCAACAGAAAACAATATGGATCCTACCACCACCCACGGAAACCTTACGGCTGAATAATACAGAACAAAGCCACAAAACCCAACGCCAAACAAATATCACTATCACCCAACGCCGCCGGCAAACTCCTGTCTTTACAGATTAGACCACCCTGTACTATCACGAACAGCGCGGTAGTAGACCTAGACTCAGAATGTTGCAACACGGGATGATAATGCTGGTTGCGGCGGTACTTGTGCTGAATGTACCGAAGTCGGCGACGATGGTCCCAATGGCGGGTAGAGCCCTAGAGACCATGCTGCTGGCGGTAAAGGCGTTCGTGGCGTTGGATTGCGAGACTCCCAGCGCTCAACACCCCCGCCGCGGCGGAAAGCAACAGGGGCGGGGAAGGAGAGGCTCAAACCAGGAGGGAAATGGTAGTGGTGATGAATGATGGGTGCTGTAGTGGCAGGAACCGATGGTATGGACAACATGTTATGCTCGAAGGCAGTTTCGTTCAGAGCATTCCTTTGGTTCTACCACACCACGTTTTGCAACTTAGCATTGCTAGAAATAACTGGAAACAGGCTATGCTTAGAGAATTAGTCTATACCTTCCTTCTTCGCCAAAATTTCCATCCTTTGAATACGCTCACTGCTGTGAGTAGGACTCCGACGATAGCAATTGGAAGTCCAGATATTTCACCCCGAGTCAGTCCGTTGTTGCTAGCGCTGTCGGCGGATCGTGGTTGTTGATGTGTGGGTGAAAAAGATGCGGAGCTATTTTCATTGTAAAATGGGAATAGCAGTGAGGGAGCCATATTGTTGACCTTTTAGGAGCGATTAGCAAATAGCAGACAGAACGTAGCTCTTTGCTCGGATATGGACTTACGGAGTGCGGGGGGGCACCTATCAATGAGGGAGTGTGTTTTGCTGACAACAAGGGAACTGCGGCACCATCTCCATGGCAACCACGGCACCATCTCCATGGCACCACATGCCATTCTACAGATTTAATTTAACTTCCAGTCATTTGGGCGTGGTTATACCGCATGCAATTGGATTAGGAGGGCGCACGACGACGGGTCTACCTAGCGTTAAAAGACGTACCCCGTCCAAATCGAAGAAGTACGGAGGATTCCATAATATTGGTCTTTTGGGAGCGCTGGAACGTTCTCAACCATTTGGTCCGACCAAAACGCAGCACCAACCGTCCTTATTTTCGAACCGCATTGCGCCCGTCAGAAATACGCCCTATGTTTTCAGACATTACGAGGTGACAGCCTCATGAGCGGCTAGTCTCGCTTCCCAGCCCCCAGAAGCAGCTGCGAGGTAAACAGAAAAGTCGGGGGCTGGACGACTTATATTTCATGTTTACGTTCTACATCATCACTAGTCGTTGCAGCAACCGCTCAGCCCCCATGAGGTTTAAATCTCTGCAGTCGACATGTTGACGTAGTATTTTGGCAGGGATCCGATGGGAGCGCCTGTTTTTTCTCTTCCACACATAAGGGACTGCATCCCGACATTGCAACCTCCCCGGAGGTTTCCGTTTTTCTTCAATCAGGTCAGTGCATGCGGAGAGTAAATAAATGTATAAATCTAGCATGTAATAGAATCTGTCAAGAGCTGTATTCATACTCAGCGATGGAACGTTTGAATGGCTTTCCCGAATACTATGTATCTATCGAGTACCCAAGTACTCGTTGTCAAACCAGCCTTGGAAGTTTGACCTTAAAAGTGCACCACAAAGAGTGCTCTCGAGCATTATTCCAATACTTCAAGTCATGAATACACAGTACTTAGTATATACCATAATCCAAATAGTTGTCCCCCTTCCACTTCAACAAGACGTGATTGCGACCCCGCCTTCTAGGGTGTCCGAGGATCGATAGGAGGGATTGATTTACCTTCCACAGAGTCAGCAGACAATTATAGGATAGCTCGTTTGTGTGGTAGCATCCATAGCGGTAGCGGTGGATTGCAGGTAGAAGAGCACGTAATGAGGTCACGATTCGTAGGCTCGAGGCTGGAGGTCGCTCTCACTATCATCCCAAAACATTTTACCATTATTACACGCCGAAAATACCAGTCTAGTTCGCGTTTTAATTCGAGTCTACAAAATCAAAGTACAATACGATGAAATCTTTCAGGCTCACAAACGCGCAATGGTCAAGAAGATGGTAAGTAGTCGGGAATAAAATACGAGTTTGCGCCCTTGCAATGCCAATGAGCCCCCTTGATCAGTTTCTCCATATTTCCGACTGTATTCAAGAGCAACGCCTGCTTGCCCAGTGCCTTCCAGTTGTAGCGGACATGATTATGACACTAAAGAGGGACCAGAGAATGATACCCAAGACAGCACCCGCTTATTTGTTTGCGAAAACTGATGGAAATGGACAGTGAATGCTGAGTTCGTTCAGAAGCAATACTATTCCTTACTATCAAACTCACTCTATACGCACAAGACCAAACTCGGTTTACCGCTCCCTCGCTCGTCCCGAGTGATATCCGATGATATGATGTCTAACACGCCCCATCCGACGACTCATTAGGATGTTGGACGGAACGATACTTACATCAGTATTTAATCCTTTTCTACTGCGCTACACCACCATTTTTGGACAATCACCCCTATTACCATTGCATACTAATCCTCACCGTGTCATCAGTTACTCTCCCACAACCCCCTAGACCCACCGGAAAGGACAACAGGCATCTCGTCTCTGGTATCCATCCCCGCGAACAACATACCAAGCGAAAGGCTCAAGTCAGTGGTCAGAAAGTCAAGCACGGTCGTACTGTCTTCCCTTCGCCAGCTGGGGCTGTTCTCGTACCCTCACGTCCCGGGCGCAAACCTGTCCCAGAGGACTCTCCCTTTCCCCACCGCCCGATATTTACCTGTACCTGCATCACAGGCGAATGTAAGGTCTATGCTTCTCCGTCCGCCGATCCGATACTACCTGCTGCTCCTTCTGCCCACTGCCGTCACCAGTCCAAGCGTGAGGTCTGTGGTCCCTTCGAAGTGCCGCCCCTGCCGCCCACCGCACGCAACTACAAGCGTGCTGTGGTACTACGGGACTGAAACGGCTAAAGACGGGAAGAAGTATTGGAATTGTCGCTTTTGTAAGTGGTGTAGCAAGTGGGGCGGAATTGGACTGACGGAGGGGTAGGCAGGACTAGATACGATGTTAGAAATATGGGTAAAGCTTTTCAGCATCTGAGGAATAAGCATGGGTTGAAGAGGGAGAAATTATAAGGGTAGAAGAGGGTGCGTGTTGTGGATGGCTAATTGCGGGACGAGGTTAGAGTAAAGTAAAGGCCGAGTTGTGGGCCTGGGACTTGGGGAAAGTCTTTCCCGGGGCTCGTCTGTATATGTACTTTTGTATACTCAAAGCTGTAGTGCCAATATAGAGGTTTCAGACCAATCACCATGAGTGATCGTGTAATCCTTTTCAGTCTCTAATCGTTCATGAACTATCACCAGATTTGTGGGTTTCGCTGTTGGAGTACGCTAACTTATTTCAGCTACGGCAGCCACGAACGTCCTTCAATCTTCCACTAAGTACTTATGTACTTAAGTAGGTAAGTATCCATCCCCACTACCCCCACAACATCCACAAGGCAGCTTCAAACAAACACAACCGACCTCGGAACCCCATACTCCCACACTCCCCTCTCCCCTCTCCCCTCTCCCCGCTCTGCCACTATCCCGCCAGATATCCATCACATGCAACCTCATACTCGCATTCGTTTTTCAGCCCTCTATTCCGAATAATCCTCTTGCTCGAAATTAGAAGTCTGGTATCTATGACGGGAGGCCGCTTTACACCTGACAAAAAGAAAAAGCCACCCAATTGCCCTAAGACATTACTCCTGCGTAGTGGCAGGTTGCCCCTCCAAGAGGCGTCCAAGTAGCGAACAGCCTCGTGATTTGGCTGCCACTGAATGGGCGGATTCCGGGCCAACATTCTGGCAGCAAAGAGAGGTGGGGAGAGCGGATAGGGCTGGGCAGGACGAGGAGGCTTGCAAAGGCTAGCCGTCCCCGACTACGGTAAATATTCTGTCTGGAGGCTGGCATCAATTCATCCGCCAGAGCTTCGTGGCGTGGTATCCTGTCCACTCGTTTTAGTTACCGCTAATAACAGAGCATTCGTCGCACAACCAATTACCTATGGGCTACACACTACCTATAATCTATCAAGGATGCAGCTGCCCTGCGTCTACTTCCCGAGTCAAGTACAATCTGCTTATGGCGGAATTCATTAGGAAATTAGTTAGCAATGATTTTAAGGGATTAGGATGGGTGGGACCGTGTGCTAACCGCAACACACGGTTCTGTGGTAGAATAAATGTGCCAAAGGACAACTGCTAGTGACATTCAGTCCCTTTGTTATCTTGTGCTTCATTATGTTTACACCGTCCAGTTAACATTAGAAAAATACTAGGAAGTCTAGTCACCGCGGCTGGGCCCCGAGACTGTTTAGGGGCCAGCGAGATCAACAATGTCGCGGAACAAGATATCCTAGGATATTTTAAGCCAGTTCACTTCGTAGGGATGGCGTCATATTGTACAACTTAAAAAACGAAGTATTCTTACGCTATACGAGGCCCAGAAGCAAGAGGACAACCACAATTGTGATCTCGATGGGTGCACCTGCGGGTATCTCGAATAAGAAGCAACAAAACTGAAGCATGGCTTTGGGGTTCATATGAGAGCGTATGAAACCAAAATGCTCGGTATGGGTAGGTTTCATACCTGAGGAATAAGCTTCGGCACTAATATATAATGACATAGGTACCTACAATCTCCATTCTCTGCTGTGACTGCGATCCTATGCCACCCTCCGACCTCAAGAAATGTGCGGTATATACCCCAGATATCTCGACACCGCGGGTAGCAATGTACTAGTAGCTAACACCATACATTCAGCTGACGCGAGCCTCGAAAACTGGCTTCGGATCTCTTACGACTTAGCAAGGAAGCTCCGAGGATTCGCATTTTGGTAAGCGGAAGAGATGACCCAGATATTCGAGACGAACTCTTGTCATCTTGTCGGAAGATCTGGCTCGAAAGCAAAATGATGGCTGGAGATGTACGGAAGTTTGTCCAGGCGGAAATCCAGCGAAAGGCGAATAGTGGTATCCATGTGCTGGAAGACGCATATCTTCAGATTGAGGTAGCGGATCGCATCATAGAACGCACAGAAGGGATGTGAGTTCTCACCAACCCTCTCTCATTTGGGTGAACTTCAACTCAGGTTTCAGATAGGTTCCAGTGGGCGAAGTGTCAAGTGGATCACATTTGCTATCTTCCAACAAAAAATGCATCCTTGAAGGATTGAATCGACTTCCTCCAAATCTACCTGCAACATACAATCTCATCTTGGAAAAGATCCATGGGCTGGGGCCACAAAATGTTCGTATCGTGCGACGCACGCTAAAACTATTAGCTGGAACCAGGTCTATGTGTACGATCACACTTGGAGAGCTATTACATGCTCTAGCAATTAAATACGGGAAGCGCGCCATAGACATTTCGTCCATTTGCGATCCCCATACTGTTTTGAGAATCTGCGAAGGGTTGGTCCGTTTCGACCCAGAGTCTGCGGACTCTCAGGTTGTTATAGCTCATTCTGCAATTCTTGAATATCTTTGCTCTGAATTTTGTCGTGACGCGACGTCCTGCGCCAAAGAGTTTTACATTGATGAGCAAGAAGTTCATGCTTATCTGACACGACTTTGCGTCACATTTGATGTTTGACGATTTCGAGATGGGTGTTTGCAAGAACGACGAGGATCTGAAAGGTAGACACCGCGTGTATCCGTTTTATCGCCATGCAGCGAATTGTTGGATTCGCCACGCCTTTAGCACGAGAACAGCAGATTTGCCAGTGGATCTTCTACAGAAATTTCTGGGACCAGACACAACCGATCACTGGGACGCTTGTAAGGAATCAATCGGTTTGGTTGTACAGGATAACCTTTACATGGGGGAGCTGAATGTAGAAGATTTTGACCCGAAGGATGGCTTTTGAAGCTCCGTCGCAGCTCCGTGCTGCATCTCCAAGAATTATTGAGGGGGAGGAAGTAAGTTATGGTGCTTACTTTTCTTGCAAGTGTTTTCCCAAGAGGCGTTAGCCAGTGCTTGTGAATTTGCTCCCTACCCCAACACAGGTTCGTCAGTATTTGCGCTGGCTGCCGGCCTGGGCCTAGGTGATCTGGTACGAGTTTATCTCGATAGCGGTATGGCGATTGGTAAACTGTCGCCTCTCTACCTTGCTGCTAGCTGCGGGAGAATTGAAGTGGTCCGACTTCTCCTAAATCACGCGCGTAAAGAGGAATTGATCAACGCCGACAGTATTTGGTTTGGTACCGCATTGCATGGAGCCGTGGAGAATAACGAACACGTCATTGTTGAATTGCTGTTAGAGAATGGCGCCGATATCAATAGCAATACCGGGCTCTATGGCTCAGTATTGCAGAGTGCGATTATCATGGGAGCTCGAGGTTCAATTTCAACTCTGGATTTGTTGCTTTCCTACAAGCCTCGACTCGATGGTGACGACGCCCGATGCCGACTGCTTCCGACGGCGACGAATCCGACGACAGCCCCTACAGAAAATGTTTGTCAACCACAACCCGCCCTTGCATATTGCCTCAGAAAACGGCTACGATGATGTTGTAAGTCGCCTACTTGAAGCAGGCTGCAATGTCAACAGAATTGGTGGAGTCTTAGGCACCGCGCTATCCGCCGCCGCTACATTTGGACACACCATAACTGTCCGACGACTTCTCAGGGAGGGTGCCAAAGTTGATTTGATCGCTGGACTTTACGGTACCGCATTACGAGCTGCCGCTTCTGGTGGCTTTTAAGTGTTGTCAAGCTCCTGGTTCATTCGAAAGCGGACGTAAATTGTCGAGGAACATATTTTGGGACCGCCTATGAATCTGCAGTAAAGAACGACCATGGTGTAGTCGCAGCTTACCTCCGCAAACATGGTGCAGACACACAGCTTGTTGGGCCTCTCGAGCCTCAGGCAAATGTCCATTTGGAGGGTATCAATAAGATGGTGGAAGGGGAATGGAGTGGGCGCTATTTCTATGGGACCGATATCGACCAGAAAGATGGTGAAATGCTGATTCATTTTTCTTCCGACTATGGCAAACTTCTCAATTATATAATGATAGCTACGAGAAATACGGAATATCTGCTAGCGGTGCAGATGAAATCGATACCTTTCGTATCGAAGGTACAGTTTCAAAGGCTGGTCAAGTCGTTTTTACAAAGACATACACGAATAAGTATAGCTATAGCTGGCGTTATTCTGGGTGCTTAACTCAAGACAGCGACGGAACTGTAAGGATTGGAGGTACCTGGGGGCCGCCGGGTGCCAACGAAGCCGAAGGCACCTTTGAAATTTCACAGCTCACAACCCCAACCGCATCTAAACTCGCAATCTTCGACGCATCTGAGCTCACACCTGTAGCGACTGTTGAGACCTCGTCACCGTTATCTATCGGTCCCAACCATTCCCAAGATAAGTACGTGAATACTTTTGTAAAAGTTTTGATGTCCATTTTGTGGAGTCTATAAGGTGAGTTTGCATTACAGAGCTTAATGCCATTTGCTAACTAAGCTAGCTAGGAAAGTGGATGTCACATTGCTTTCTATGGCTAATAGGAGAGCGGTAGTCGACCATGCAATAATCATGGGGATGGATACCTTCTAACTTTATTAGGGGATGATTTTCTGGCCCATTTTCTTGGTGATGATTCTCTTGTTTTGCTTCTCTTGTGTTGCGTCTAATTCTTAATGTTTTCGGCTTGTCGCCTCAAGGACACCCTTACTACCAATTCTGAAGTGTACTTGGTTTTTACGCTGCCTTTTATAGTTTGCTGTATTTCACTCTGCGTTCGATTTATCCGCCTACATCTGCGCGAATAATACAATTGATCCCAGTTTTGTCTTTAAATAAGTAAAACGGGAGTCAATACCGAGTGAAGGGTGATGACTCATAGTTCGAATATTGTACTTGAGTAGGTATGTCGTACGATGTGGAAGTAGGTGGAGTAAAATTGAGTGATGACGTCTTGGGGTGAAGGTTGAGATGTTGAAATGTAGTCTGTCATACGGCATTTTTTTCGACACACCTCCGACAACACACCACACCACCTTCTAGTTTTGCCAAGACCCTTATCGTCCAATCAATTCTATTATCGTCAGAAAACTTTTGCTTCGGTTTTCAGCTGTTTTCTTCGAAATCAGTTACTTAGGAGCCAAAATGAGTCTCTTTGGGGCTAAAAAACCGGTCACCTCTCTTAAGGATAGCCTTAAGAAGGCGAAGGAGAATTTGGATGCTAGGATGGCCGAGGAGTCTACCTCCGGAGCGCCCAGCGAATCCAGCGGCATTGGAGAACAAATGATGATTGCGAGGAATCTTCAGGATCCGGACGGAACAGTTACAACCTCCGAGATCGCTCGAGAGGAGTTAGGAGATTATCTGGGGGTTCAACCGGCAGCGGTTACCTTGACCAGAGAACAGTATAATCAGGGAGTTCGAATCCATAATGCTGAAGTTAGAGCAGATGGACATCCGAGCCAAGTTATCGAGCCGATTTGGGGAACGGCAGAAGTTATTGATGAATATGGAAATAGACGTCCACCCGCCGTCCAGACGATTTCAAGCGACTCTTCTTCTCTGTCGTCTCCACCACCGACCACGAACTACGGGGGAAGCGAAATTTCCTTCCCGTCGCAAACACCGAGGGAGATGGTTTTGTCCCCCCTGCCAACTACAAATTATGAGGGGAGCCTTATGGGGCTACCTCCGAGCGCTCTCTCTGAGGATCCTTTTTCGACTCCTAAGGCGAGCGCCGGAATTATCGCGCGTAGGTATATTCAGTCGGAGGAAAATGCCACAGAAAACGCCGAAAAGGAGGGGGGAATGGAAGAGACCCGGAAAGTCTACACACCCATTCCGAGAAAATTCGAAGTCAGCGATAGTAGTGACAACGAAGATGATGCGATGACGGAGGTGGAGTGGAGGGACGAGTCGCCCTACATGACGCCAACCAAGAGGGGAAAAAAGCGCAATAAGGGGAAGGGAGTTAGGAGGCCGGTAACGCCCGAACGACCAATCCCGAATATGCCGCAGACGCCAAGCAGGAAAAAGTTGGAGGCTGATTGGGCCAAGCCTGCAGAGTTTTTGACGAGTGAGAATGGGCCAGTTAATCTGGAAGCCTTTATTGGTGAGTATCTTCGGAACACTAATGGGCTGAGGGATTTTATGGCCACAAATCAGTTGCATGATGAGCGATATGATGAGTGGTGTCTAAAACAGGCAGAGTTTATGGCGGCCAGACAGAATCATACGGACGCGGCAGTTATGTCCGTAAGGAAGATAGCCCAAAATGTGCAGACAGAAGTGGAGTTGGAAAGGGAGACTGCATTAGAGAGGGCGGAAAAGCTCGATAATAGGTTGAGCAAAATCGAAAAAATAACGGCTAAGTTAGCACCTGTTAACATGGCTAAGACGATTGAGAATGCAATGAGTGCTTGCATGGAGAAAATGGTGGACCAATTAACTGATAGAGTGGTTAAGAGGTTCGAGGATATGGCGGAAGAGAGCCGAAAGAAGGATGAAATCCGAAGGGGGAAACAGGTAGAAGCCACCCCTGAGGAGGAAGAGATGAGCGATATTGTGTTTGAGCCAGGAGCGACTTTTTCGGTGGAAGAGAATGAGAAGGTGGAAAGAGTCATCAGGGCTGAGATGGAGGTGGATGAGCAGGAGTTGGAGGCGTCTAAGCACGCACCTGTGATTTTGCCGGGAGAGAGAAGGCAGGAGTTTCCGAGGTTCACCCCAGGTGGACAAGTGACAATTGCAAAAAGACCGGTAGTACCAGCAGTACCGGAACAAAAGAAGAAGGAGGTGAAAAAACCGGAGGTGAAGGAAGTACCAAAGGGACCGAAGGCTGGGGTTAAGAAGCCGGAGGTTAAGAAACCGACACAACAACAACCGGTTAAGAAACCGGAAGAAAAGAAAAAGGATACGTGGGCACAGCGAGCGGCGGCACCAGCACCACCATCAAAGAAGCAACCCGAACAGCGACAACAACAACAACAATCGGGACAGCAGCAGAAGAAGAAGGGGGATGGCTTTACCGAAGTAAAGAGACAGCAGAAGAAGGAGGAGATGAAGCCGGTCCCCCCAGGACAAAATTCGATGGAGAAGAGGAGAGTCACCTTTAAGAGGGATAATGGCCTTCCTCTTTCTCAGAAGAAAGATTTGGATATTTCGTCGGAAGTGAATAGAGCACTTTTTGAGGCGAAGGTCCCACATTTTGTTCGCATTCAGGGAGTTACGAAGAACACCCGGGGATGCCTGTCAACGATTACGACTCCCACAGCAACAGCCGAAATGTTGATTCGGTATAGGGAAATTGTTATCAAAGCAGCGAGGAAGGTGGACGCAGGGATTGTGGACATCGAGACAAATGAACTCTGGGAGAGAGTAAAAATGCACAGCGTCAATTTTGATAGATATTTGGGAAAGAAGACGGGCGGTGGTCTTGAAAAATTGAGGCAGGAATTGCAGGCTGAGAACGAGGGGGTGGTGTTGCCCCTTGCTATCAACTGGATTGGAGGACCGAAAGATGTGCAGAAGAAGAAGGCAGAAGGAAAGAAAGCATCTTCGGTTGTGTTTGCGGTCAAGGGAAGTAAAATGGCCGAAAAAGTTTTGAAGGGGGGTCTGAGGGCGGCAGGAATGAAGTATGATGTGGAGAGGTTTGTGAATGCCGGGCCGGATTCCTTTTGTGGAGTGTGCAGCAGATGGGGACATGTTGATGCGAAATGTGGATCTTTGAAGATGCCGGCGTGTATGTTATGCGCAGGGAGACATCTAACGAAAGATCATAAGTGCAACGTGGTAGGTTGCAAGGCTAATGCAGGACAGAACTGCACCCATAATGTCGACAAGTGTGTCAACTGCAAGGGGAATCATATCGCGAAGGCCAATTGCTGTGTTAAGAAGCAGGAGGCCATTAAAGTTGCGAGAGAAGAAAGACGTACCTGGAAGGAGAGAGAGGGGGAACGTCGAAATGTTACAACCGATTAACAGGAGAAGCCGGATCAGACAGAGGATGGGGGACCATCGACTGCAGAGGCCGAAAAGAAAGCTCAGGATGATGAGCAAACTGGAAAGGAGCCCGAAGTCCAAGTCGTTGCGACACAAGAGACTGAGGGACAAGCTTCTAACGCAGGGACCCAAGAAACCCCCATGACGTCATGGTGAAATGCATAATGCATAACTGTGGGAGGGGGTACGAGGCGACTATGGTGGCGTTGGAAACAGGAATTGTTTGGGGGGCTGATGTTGTGATGTTGCAAGAACCGTATGTGGAAAGAGAAGGATATAACATCAGTCACCCAGGATATAGATTGGTTAGGGGAGGACGAACCATGACTGCAATAAGAAGAGATACGCACCTGGAGTTTTCGGAAGTGGATAAGGGGGGAGATGGAGATGTACAGGTGTTTGATATAAGATACCCGTCGGGTAGAAAGATGAGATTGGTGAATGTGTATGATCAGCTGAGACAAGAAGGGGG